>Ga0153956_1000968_pt1 | contig 28456 bp, 34 predicted proteins | sample TSFL040MetaG_FD_104704 | JGI IMG/M metagenome (GOLD analysis project Ga0153956, IMG submission 104704) | Attine ant fungus gardens microbial communities from Florida, USA - TSFL040 MetaG | ecosystem: Host-associated > Fungi > Mycelium > Unclassified | place: USA: Florida, Wekiwa Springs... | reverse complement strand
TGGCGCCGAACGTGGCCGGGTCGGGGAAGGCGATCCTCGCCTACGTGGCGCCGGAGCAGCGCGAGCGGCTGGTCGACGCGGGCGGCGGCATGGCGCGGCTGACCGAGAACTCGATCGTCGACGAGGAGGACTTCGAGTCGGAGATGGTGCGGATTCGTGAACGCGGCTACGCGATCTGCGACGAGGAGTCGGAGATCGGCGCCGCCACGATCGCCGTGCCGATCATCCTGCCGGAGGGCGAGGTGCGGAGCGCCTTGGCCGCGATCGGCCCCCGCGACCGGATCGTCGCGCTGGCCGACGACGGGATGATCGAGGACATGATCCGCACCGCCGAGGTGATCGCCGGGTTGGAGCAGGGCACGATCGTCGACGCGCTGGTGCCAGGGATCTAGGTCGGCCCGGGGGCGGGCGGCCGTCCGAGGGTGGCCCGGGCGTCTCGGACACGGCCCTGGCAGGCTGTGGCCGTGTCCGAGACGCCCGGGACGTGTGAGGTTCGCGGGGAGGACGCGGAGGGTCGGGAAGTTTGGGGACTTCCGTGGGCGTCCCGTGCGGGAAAGGTCACGAAGAGCCTCTGAGGGCCCGATCCGTCGACGAAGACGCCGGGAACGTCACACCTCCGCGCGTCTTCTGTCCATTCTCGGGCCTGGGATCAAGGCCCGGGAACGCGCTGCGTGAGTTGACCCCACCATGGTGTGGTCAACTCACGCAGCGCGAAAGTGCGTGTTGCCCAACACGCACGGAAGCGTGACCTTCCCGGCATCTCTCCCACGACCCGCGGGTCCCATCACGGATCCGTCCCTCCCCCGTGACGAACCCGTGGGGCTCGCGTGGACGCCCGCCGCCACTCCCCACATCCCCGGCCGTCTCGGGCACGGTCACAGCCTGCCAGGGCCGTGACCGAGACGGCCGTCGTCCCTTCCCCGTCCCTTCCCCGTCCCTTCCCCCCTCCGGGCGCCGGCTTCCTCCGACCTAACCCGTGCCGCTGGCACTGCGTTCGCGTTCGCGGGCCAGCGTCTCGACCGCGAGCTGCAGCGACTGGAGTTGTTCTTGGACGCTCTTCAGTTCGCGCAGTGCGACGTCCTCGGGGCGGATCTCTTCCTCGGCCAGCTCCTGCTCGATCTGGGTCAGTTCGGGGGCGAGGAAGCGCTGGGCGATGCCGCCGGTGATGAGCGCGACGAAGCCGATCCCGATCAGCAGGATGAAGGTGGAGACGATCTGGCCGCCGGTGGTGGTCGGGTAGATGTTCGAGCCGAGCGTGGTCATCGTGGTGATCGCCCAGTAGGTGTCCTGCCAGAAGGTGAGGTGCTGGGAGTGCTTCTCGAAGGCGCCGAAGACGGCGCCGCCGGCGAGGATCGTCAGCAGCGCGAGCAGGGCCGAGTAGCGGAGGCCCTGGAGGGAGAAGACGTCGCGCGAGAGCTGGGCCAGGCGCAGCAGTCGCAACAGGCGCAGCAGTCGCAGTGCCCGCAGGCTCTGCAGCCCGGCGGGGAGGACCGGCGGCGTCAACACGCAGATCACCAGGTCGAGCGGGTTGTGCTTGATCCAGGTCCAGCGGTCGGGGACGACGATCAGCATCACCACCAGCTCGGTCAGGAAGGCGAGGTAGGTGATCCAGTTGAGCGCGAAGGCGATCGTCTCCAGCGCCCCGCCGGGATGCGACTCCGACAGCGCCACGCTGGGGATGACCAGCGCCGCGGCCACCAGCATCGGCGTCGCCAGCCGTTCGGCGACCCGAGTGCTGCGCTCGTCCATGCCGGGCTTGTATCGAGGCGTCTCAACTACGGCAGAGTCCACCGCAACCCATTCGACAACTCCCTCCTCACCCCCTCTGTGCCAACTCTGTGACATCCCTTGAAGTTGAGCATCGGGTGTGGTTCCGTGGCCAGGCGATGGAGAAGGAGCAGCGAAAAGACGAGACGTTCAAGGAGTACCGGGAGCGGCTCAGGCGCGAATTTCGGGAGAACCACCCGAGGCTCGCTGAACTGTCCATGCAGGGCACGTGGGAGCCGGAGGACGATTTGTTCTTGGAAGCCGTGAACGGCGAAAAGTTGGAGCCGCGGCGTGAATCGTGAAACGCTGATCTGCGACACGAGCTTCGTCAGTCAGCTTCTCAAGCTGGACGAAACGCCCGAGCGCTACGCACTCTGGGACGAGGGTGTCATGGGCCGGGTGGAATCGGAGCTCCTGGCGATAAGCGTCGTGACCGTTGCCGAGATTCGGGCGGGATACCTGAACGCGGGCTGGGGACCCCGAAAAGTCTCGCGAGCCGAACGCAAACTCGCGAGCTATCTTCCTCTCCTCATCGACGACCCACACCTGAACGAGTGGGCTCGGCTCGCGTCGGCGGCCCGAGCCTCAGGCATCGCAATCAGCGACAACGACCTGTGGATCGCCGCGACTGCGAGCGTCCGGTCGCGGGTGCTCGTCACCTGCGATCGGGACCACGTGCGGATCGCGCCTGACCTGCCGGTCGAGGTGCTCTACCTCCAGCCGCCGGTCTAGTCGGCTTCGGCGGCGGCTTCTCCTTTGCCCAGCTCGACGTGGGCGCGGCTGTCGGAGGTGCGGACCAGGACGAGGGTGGCGATCAGGCCGAGGATGGCGAACCCGGCGCCGACGGCGAAGGCGGCCTGGAAGCCTTCGACCAGGGTGTCCGGGGTTTCGGTCGAGCCGATGACGGAGTTGGCGATCGCGGCGAGGATCGCCAGGCCCAGGGCGCCGCCGACCTGCTGGGAGGTGTTGATGAGGCCGGAGGCGAGGCCCTGCTCGCGGTCTTCGATGCCGGAGACTGCCGCGATGGTGACCGGGACGAAGGCGAAGCCGAGGCCGAGGGCGGCGAGGAGGGAGGGGCCGAGGATGTCCTTGAGGAAGGTGCCTTCGACGTCGATCTGGGTGAACCAGAGGAGGCCGAGGGCGATGCAGGCCATGCCGATCGCGAGGATCGGCTTGAAGCCGACTTTGGTGACCAGGGCAGAGGCGAAGCCGGCGGCGAGGATGATCGTCACCGCCAGCGGCAGGTAGGAGACCCCGGCCTTGATCGCGCTGTAGCCGAGGACCTGCTGCATGTAGAGCGAGATGAAGTAGAACATCGAGAAGAGGCTGGCGCCGACCAGGATGCCGACCACGTTGGCACCGGTGACGGTGCGGACGCGGAAGATCGAGAAGGGGACGAGGGGCGCCCGCGAGCGCCGCTCGACCGCGACGAAGGCTCCGAGCAGGAGCAGCGCGGCGACGCCGGTGCCGATCGTCTGGAAGGAGCCCCAGCCGGCCGATTCGGCGTCGAGGAGGGCGAAGACCAAGGCCGAGAGGCCGAGCGTGATCGTGGTCGCGCCGGCGACGTCGAAGTGGCGCGTCTCGGCGTCCGCTTTGGTCTCGGCGATCAGGGACGGGGCGATCGCGGCGGCGAGGATGCCGATCGGCACGTTCACCCAGAGCACCCATTCCCAGCCGATGTATTCGGTGAGGACGCCGCCGAGCAGCACCCCGGCGGCGCCGCCGGAGCCCGCCACCGCGCCCCAGACCCCGAGCGCTTTGTTGCGCTCGGCGCCGTCTTTGAAGGTGACGGCGACGATCGAGAGCGCCGCGGGCGAGAGGATCGCCGCGCCGAGGCCCTGGACCGCCCGCGCCGCGATCAGTTGGCCGGAGTTGGCGGCGAGGCCGCCCGCCAGCGAGGCGATCGCGAAGAGCACCAGGCCGGCCATGAAGAGCCGCCGGCGCCCGAGCAGGTCGGCGAGCCGCCCGCCCAGCAGCAGGAAGCCGCCGAAGGTGAGGACGTAGGCGTTCACGACCCAGGGCAGGCTGTCCTCGGAGAAGTTGAGCGCTTCCTTGATCGTCGGCAGCGCCACGTTCACGATCGAGGCGTCGAGCACGACGACGAACTGGGCGACGCAGAGCAGCACCAGCGCGATCCAGCGTTTGTCGCGAGCCTCGGCGACGTCGGTCACGAATCCGTCTCCTCTCCGTGGAATTTGGTCCGCGGGCGGGTCAGGTGCGAGAAGAAGACATCGGTGCGCTGGATGTAGTGGCGGGTCGGCAGGCCGGTCTCGAAGAGCATCACCGGCGCCGCGCTTTCGGCGAGGACGACGCCGCCCGACTCAACCCGGATGTGGCGCGAGGAGCGGATCGCGTCGACCCGCGCGTAGGGGCTCCGCGGATGGCCGCCGAAGACCTCTTCGTCCTCCTCGAACCAGGAGTCGACCGCGTCCCAGGCGACGTGGACGAGCCCGGCGAACGGCCCGCCCTCGAAGGTCTGGGTGGACTCCAGCCCGACCAGCGCCGGGTCGACGTCCTCCACCGGCACGTAGTAGGCCGGGTAGTGCGGGACCTCCCAGACGTAGAAGGCGCTCAGCGTGTCGAGCACGGTGGCGCCGCCGCGCATGGCGCGGATCCGCCGCGGGCAGGGTTGCATGAAGCCGGCCTCGGAGAGGTTCGGCGGATATCGGGACGAGTCGACCACGCGGGCCTCCGCGGGATTCACCTCGCGCACCTTAGCCGAGAAGGGTAGTTTGCTAAGCTAATTATCTAGGCTAACTTTCTCATGGCACCCAGGACCCCCGACACCACGATCTCCGACACCGCAGCCGGCCTGCGGAACTCGATCGTGCGCACCGCCCGGGTGCTGCGCCAGGACGCGGCGGGGGAGAGCGGGCTCAGCCCGACCCAGACCGCCGTCCTCGCCACGATCAACCGCGAGGGCCCGCTGACGCCGTCGGAGCTCGCCGACCACGAGCGGGTCAAGCGCCCGACGATGACGCGCACCCTGGCCTGCCTCGAGCGCGAGGGCCTGATCGAACGCACCCCGGACCCGGCCGACGGCCGCAGCTCCCTGGTCGCCGTCAACGACGCCGGGCGCGAGCGCCTCGCCCGCCTGCGCCGCCGCAAGAGCGCCTACCTCGCCCGTCGCCTGCGCAACCTCGACCCCGACGAGGTCGAGACCCTCGCCCGGGCGGCCGAGCTGCTGGAACGCATGCGGGAGGATGAGCAGGGTTGACCACCGCCCTGCGACGCTCGTTCAACTCGCTCGAGGTACCGAACTACCGACGCTATTTCGTCGGCCAGGTGATCTCCCTCTCCGGGAACTGGATGCAGAACGTCACCGCGCTGTGGCTGGTCCTGAGCCTCACCAACTCCGGCTTCGCGGTCGGCCTCACCACCGCCCTGCAGTTCCTGCCGATGCTGCTCTTCGGCGCCTACGGCGGCCTGCTCGCCGACCGCCTCCCGAAGCGGCGCCTGCTCCTCGTCACCCAGATGCTGATGATGATCCCGGCGGCGGGCCTCTTCGCGGTCACCGCCTTCGGCGTCGAGCAGCCCTGGATGATCTACATCGCCGTCTTCCTCTTCGGCTCGGTCAATTGCGTCGACAACCCGACCCGCCAGAGCTTCGTGATCGAGATGGTGGGGGAGGACCGCCTCGTCAACGCGGTCAGCCTCAACAGCGTGATCATCGAGGTCGCCCGCATCATCGGCCCGGCGATGGCCGGCATCCTGATCGCGACCGTCGGCGTCGTTCCCTGCTTCGGCCTCAACCTCCTGACCTTCGTCGCGATGATCGCCGCGCTCTGGTCGATGAACCCGCGCGCGCTGCAGGCACCACCGCCCGCCGTGCGCAAGCCGGGCGCGATCCGCGAGGGCCTGCGCCACGTCCGCCGCAACCCCGAACTGGCGGTGCCGCTGGCGCTGATGGCGCTGGTCGGCACGCTGGGCTTCAACTTCCAGGTGGCGCTGCCGCTGCTCGCCAAGTTCAGCTTTGGCGGCGGGGCGGGCTCCTACGCGGTGCTGGTCTCGGCGATGGGGGTCGGCTCGATCACGGCGGCGCTGGTCAACGGCCACCGCGGCGAGACCGGCGGCCGGATCATCGCCGCCGCCTCGCTCGCCTTCGGCGTCGCGGCGCTGTTCGCCGCGGTGATGCCGGACCTGGTGCTCGAGGCGGTCGTCCTCGCCACGCTCGGCGGCGCCGCGGTGATCTTCGTCTCCTCGATCAACTCGACGATCCAGCTCGCCGTCTCGGCCGAGATGCGGGGCCGGGTGATGGCCCTCTTCTCGATCGTCTTCCTCGGCTCGACGCCGATCGGCGGCCCGCTGACCGGCTGGCTGGCGGAAGCGTACGACCCCCGCTGGACCCTCGTCCTGGCCGGCGTCTCCGGCCTCAGCGCCGCCTGGGCCGCGCGGGTGATCTTCACCCGGATGTCCGAGCGGACGGGCGGTGGGGCCCGCCCGCTCGAGGCATCCGTCTAGCCCGGCAGAGCCGAGCTATTTGACGTAGCCGGCCGCTTCCAGGTAGGCGGCGGCGGCTTCCTTCGGGGTCTGTTTTTCGAGTTCGACCCGCGCGTCCAGCTCCTGCATCACTTCCAGCGTGAGGCCTTTCTGGACGTTCAGGATGGTGCTTTCGTAATCCGGCCCGGCCTTTTCGGCGACCTTCTTGGAGGTCACGAAAATGATGTTGCCGGCGGGGAAGACTTCCTTGTCGTCTTCCAGGATCACGAACTTTTCACTCTCCGCGGACAGCTGTGGATCGGTGGTGAAGAGGATCGAGAGATCCGCCTGACCCTGTTCCAGCACCTTGTAGCGGAGGCTGATGTCGACGGGTTTGAATTCCTTGAACTTCAACCCGTACAGCTTTTCGAGACCGGCCAGGCAGTCGATCCGCTGGCGGCACTCGGGCGACCCGTAGAGGCTCAGTTTTTCACTGACACCTTCGAGGTCGGAGATGGTTTTCAGGTTGTACTTTTCCGCCGTCGATTTGAGCAGGCCGACCGCGTTGGCGCTGGCGAACGGGGTGGGTTCGAACGCCTCGAGGCCTTCCTTTTCGAATTCGGCGTTGGCCTTTTCCCAGGCTTCGGTGGCGTCGGAAGGCACTTCTTCCGGTTCCAGGCCGAAGAACGAGGTCAGCGCGGTGGAGGCGTACTCCGGGTAGCCGGAGATCTGCCCCTGCTTGAGCGTCTTCAGCGCCACGGTTTCGGAGCCGAGGCTGAGATCGCTCTTCGCCTTGTAGCCCGCCGCCGCCAATGCCTGCGTATAGATTTCGCCGAGAATTTCCTGTTCGGGGAAGTTCTTCGAGCCGATCGTCAGGCTGACTTTGGCGTTTTCCGGGTTCGAGGTGATCGCTTCCCCGCCGCCGGCTTCTTCGCCTTCTTCACTTTCTTCGGCGTTTTCTTCCGGCGCCGTCGATTCTTCGGCTTCGGTCGATTCCTTCGCGGTGCTTGAGTCGCCGCCGCCGCAGGCCGAGATGCCGACCGCCAGGGCGAGTGCCGCGATCAGCATCGCCAGTGCCATCAACGGCTTGTGGTTGTTGAACCTCACTGCGTGCCTCCTTGTGTGTGTTTGGGACGAGTGGAACGGGTCATTGGGCCTGTAGCTGCAGGCCTTTGGAGGTGAGCCGCCTTTGCAACCCTGCCAAGGCGAACTCGAAGATCAGGGCGAGGATCGCGACGACGATCGCGCCGGCGAGCACGCCGTCGGCGCCGTAGATGCTTTCGCCCAGTATGTAGTCGCCGACGGTCACCACACCGATCAGCGGCGCGATCGTCGCGGTCGCGACGATGTTCACGGTGGAGCCGCGGATGCCGGTCAGGATCCCCTGGACCGACAGGGGCAGCTCGACCTTGCGGAGGATTTCGAACTCGGTCATGCCGAGCCCGCGGGCGGCGTCGACGGTCGCGCGGTCGACCTGACGGATGCCGACGAAGGTGTTGGTGAGGATCGACGGGATCCCGAGCACCGCCAGCGCGATGGTGAGGGTCGGGACGCCGACGCCGATCACGGTCGCGACCAGGGCGATCACGACCAGCTCGGGCACCGCGCGCCCGGCGTTGCCGATGCCGACCGCGATCAGTTCGCCTTTGCCCCGGTGCCCGAAGTAGAGCGCGACCGGGATCGCGATCACCATCGCCAAGGCGAGCGCCAGCGCGCTGACGTAGATCTGGGTCCAGACGAGTTCCAGCGTCTTTTCGAGGCCGCCGACCTTGTTGCCGCCGGTGACGTTGGAGCTCTGCTTGTGCAGGATGAATTCGAAGGCGCCGCCGAAGCCGCCGAAGAGGTGGGGGAGGAGGGTCGCGGTCACGCCGCCGCCTTCGGGGCCCGCCGCCACGGGGTCGCGAGCCGCTGGATCGTCAGCAGCACGACGTCGCAGGCGAGCGCCATGAGGACGACGATCACGAGCGCGATCACCAGCGCGGTCGGGAATTTGAGGTTCGCTTCGTTCAGCACGTTGTTGCCCAGCCCACCGCCGCCGGCGAAGACCGCGAGCGTCGCCAGGGCGACGGTGCTGACCGTGGCGATCCGCAGGCCGCCGATGATCTCCGGGACCGCCAGCGGGATCTCCACTTTCCAGAGGATCTGGCGGTCGGTGAAGCCCATGCCGCGGGCGGCGTCCTTCGCCGACTCCGGCACGTTGTCGAGGCCGGTCATCACATTGCGGTAGATGATCTGCAGCGTGTAGGCGCTGAGCGCGACGATCGCGGTGAGGCGGCCGCGGCCGGTGATCGGCAGCAGCAGCAGGAAGAAGGAGATGCTCGGGATCGCGAAGAGGATGCCGGTGCCCGCCAGGAGCGGCGAGCGCAGCAGGTGGAAGCGCTGGGCGAGGAGGGCCAGCGCGAAGGCGATCGCGAAGCCGATCAGCACCGAGATGATCACGAGTTCGAACTGCTGCAGGGTCGGCGTGCCGTAGCGGTCGATGTTGTCCTTCGCCCAATCCCAGCAGAAGAGGTGGGTTTCGCTCGCCTGGCAGCCGAGGGACCCTTCGGTCCGTTTTTTGAAGAACCCTTCGCCCACTTCGCCGACCGCGGCGAGCGGCATTCCGATCAGGGCGCTATTCATCGGCCCGGATCTCGGTCTCGCGGTCCGTGCCCAGGGGGCGCTCGGCGGCGGTCTGTTCTTCGGTCTTCGCGACCGGGGAGGCGAGGAACTCGGAGATGATCTCGACCGAGAGGATGCCGACGATGCCGCCGTTGTGGTCGACCACCGGCGCGTACATCGACTCGCCCTGGAGCAGGTCGGCGAGGGCGTCGCGCATCACGTCGCCGGTTTCCAGCACCGGCCCGAGCGGCGCGTCGGCGGTGGCCGGGACGGTGTCGCCGGTGAGGTCGCGCTGGGTGAGCCAGCCCTGCGGGCGTTCGCGGTCGTCGACGAGGAGGGCGTAGGGGACTTCGACCGCGGGATCGGCGAGCTGCGCCCGCACCTCCGCGGTCGACTGCCCGGGGCGGGCGTTCGGCGCGCGCCAGAGGTTGATGTCCCCGACGCGCATCAGCGAGAGGCGCTTCAGCGCCCGGTCGGCGCCGACGAAGTCCTCGACGAACTCGTTCGCGGGCGCCATCAGGATTTCGGCCGGCGTCGCGTACTGCTCGACCCGCCCGTGCTGTTTCATGATCGCGATCCGGTCGCCCATCTTGATCGCCTCGTCGATGTCGTGGGTGACGAAGAGGATCGTCTTGCGGAGGTCGGCCTGGAGGCGGAGGAACTCGTTCTGGAGGCGCTCGCGGGCGATCGGGTCGATCGCGCCGAAGGGCTCGTCCATCAGCATCACCGGCGGGTCGACGGCGAGGGCGCGGGCGACGCCGACGCGCTGCTGCTGGCCGCCGGAGAGCTGCACCGGGTAGCGGTCCGCCAGCTCGGGGTCGAGGCCGACGAGGTCGAGCAGCTCCGTGGTGCGGGCGCGGGTCCGCTCCTTGTCCCAGCCGAGCAGCTGGGGGACGGTGGCGATGTTCTGGGCGATCGTGCGGTGGGGGAAGAGTCCGACCTGCTGGATCACGTAACCGATCTCCCGCCGCAGCTTCGCCGCGTCCTTCCGTTTGACCGACTCGCCGCCGATCAGGATGTCGCCCTCGCTCAGCTCGATCATCCGGTTGACCATCCGCATCGAGGTGGTCTTGCCGCAGCCGGAGGGGCCGACCAGCACGCAGATCTCACCCGCTTCCACCTCGAGGTCGAGGTGATCGACGGCCGGCTCGGCCGATCCTCCATAGCGCTTGGTCGCGCCCTGGTAGCTGACGGAGGAAGCTCCTCCTTGGGACTGTTCGGACGCCGCGGGAACCGGCACTGAGCCGACCCTATACCCCCGGCGGGTCGGGTTCATGCTGTTCTTGACCTTTTTCATCAAGATTGGTGGACGTCCGAGATCGGTCCCGGGCATTTCGTAGCGGCCCTGGCAGGCTGTGGCCGCTACGAAATGCCCGGGACTCGTGAGGTTCGCGGGGAGGACGCCGCAGGTCGGGAAGTCTCCGGACTTCCGTGGGCGTCCCGTGCGGGAGAGGTCACGAAGCGCCTTTAGGGTCGCGATCCGTCGACGAAGACTCAGGGAACGTCACTCTTCCGCGCGTCTTCTGTCTGTTCTCGGGCCTGGGATCAAGGCCCGGGAACGCGCTGCGTGAGTTGACCACACCATAGTGGGGTCAACTCACGCAGCGCGAAAGTGCGTGTTGCCCAACACGCACGGAAGCGTGACGTTCCCGGCGTCTCCCTCACGCCTTGCGAGTCTCGTCACCGCTTTCATACCCGGCCGTCTCGGCCACGGTCACAGCCTGCCAGGGCCGTGGACGAGACGGCCGGCGTCCCTTTCCCGTCCCGTGCCCCCTCCCGGCGCCGGCTTACAACCCGAGCCGCTCCGCCCTTTCGCGGGCCTTCGCCACGACTTCCTCACGCTCCGGCTGGACGCCGCCGTGCATCAGGACTCGGCCAGCCACGACGACGGTGTCGATCGCCGTGCGGTCGGCGGCGTAGACGAGGTCGGCGGTGAGGTCGCCGATCGCGAGCTCGGGGGCGGCCGGGTCGAGGAGGAGGAAGTCGGCGGGGGCGCCGACCTCGAGCGGGGTGGCGCCGAGGAGGGGAGCCTTGGCTCCGGTCGCGACGGCCCAGGCGTCGCCGACGGTGATCGCGGTGGCGTCGGCCGCCGCGTGGCGCTGGGCGAGGGCGAAGAGCTTCAGGTCGGCGAGCAGATCGAGCGAGTCGTTGGACCCGGCGCCGTCGGTGCCGAGGCCGACCTGGACGCCGGCGGCGCGCGCCGAGGGGTAGTCGAAGACCTTGCCGACGGCGAGTTTCATGTTCGCCGCCGGGTTGGAGACGACGGTGGCGCCGCGGGCGGCGATCAGGTCGAGCTCTTCGTCGTCGAGCCAGACGCCGTGGGCGAGCAGGGTGCGCTCGGTCAGCAGGCCGAGGCCGTCGAGGTGGGCGGCGGGGCGGCGGCCGTGTTCGCCGAGGCAGTCGTCGACCTCCGGCTTCGTCTCGGAGAGGTGGATCTGGACCGGGACCTCACGTTCGGCGGAGAGCTCGGCGATGAAGCGCAGCGACTCCTCGCTGACCATGTAGATCGAGTGCGGGGCGAGGGCGGGGGAGACCGGGCCACCGAAGGCGCTCAGGGCGTCGAGGTGCTCGACCGCCTCGGTGCGCATCGCGGCGACGTCGCGGCCGCGGTCGAAGAACGGCGCCCCGATCGAGGCCCGCACGCCGGCGTCGGCCACGGCGCGCGCGGTCGCCTCCGGGTGCCAGTACATGTCCCAGAAGCGGGTGGTCCCGGAGCGGGTCATCTCCAGGCAGGCGAGCCGGGTGCCCCAGTAGACGTCCTCCGGCTCGAGCTTCGCCTCGACCGGCCAGATCCGTTCTTCCAGCCAGGGCATCAGCGGCAGGTCGCCGCCACTGCCGCGAAAGAGCGTCATCGCCGCGTGGGTGTGGCCGTTGACGAGCGGCGGGAGGAGGACCGCCCCCGCGGCGTCGAGCGCCTCCTCACCGGGGGCTGCGGCCACGTCGGGGCCGAGCGCGGCGATCGTGCCGTCGGGCGCGCAGCGCAGGCCGACCCGCTCGCCGTCCAGGCGCGCGTCGGCGACGATGAGGGCGCTCGCGCTCACCGTCCCACGGCCCCCAGTCGCGGCAGCACCGCGGCGAGGCCGTCGCGCAGGCGGTTCACGTTGATGATCCGGTCGGCTTCCATCTCGGCGACGGAGAGCTCGCCCTCCGTCAGCCCGTTGGCGAGGTTGTCGACGACGCAGATCGCCGCGTACTCGAGGCCGAGCTCCCCCGCGATCACGCACTCGGAGGCGATCGTCATGCCGACCACGTCGGCGTGCGCGGCGATCATCCGGATCTCGGCCGGGGTCTCGAAGCGCGGCCCTTTCGTCTGCCAGTAGACGCCGCCGGCGACCGGCGCCTCGCCGCCTTCGGCCCAGGCGGCGAGCAGCTCGGCGCGCCAGTGGGAGGCGAAGCTCGGCGCGGAGTGGGCGCGGGTGTCGGTGAAGATCGAGTCGGAGACGTGGAGGGCGATGAAGTCGTCGGGGCAGAGGAGCGAGCCGACCGGCAGGTCGGTGCGGAGGCTGCCGACCGAGGCGATCGCGAGGACCCGGTCGCAGCCCTGCTCGACCAGCGGCCGCAGGTTGGCGGCGTGGTCGATCTGGTGGGGGAGGACGTAGTTGGCGGGATCGCCGTGGCGCTGCACGACCGCCGCCCCGTGCTCCGCCGCCGCCGCCGCGATCTCGCCGCCGCCCGGACCGAACGCGTTGGAGCCGAGGATGACGGCCAGCCGTCCCATCGCGGCATCGTATGTCGCCGGCGGTCAGGCGGCGCGGCGGGCGCGGAACTCGGCGACGGCGTCGTCGTGGTCGACGATCGGCTCCGGGTAGTCGAGGTCCTCGAAGCCTTCCATCAGCCAGGGCCGGAAGATCGCCCTGCCGCGCACCGACTCCAGCTCCGGCACCCAGCGGCGCACGTAGATCCCGTCGGGGTCGAAGCGTTCCGCCTGGCGCACGGGATTCAGCACCCGCTGCGGCCGCGTGTCGTTGCCGGTCCCCGCCACCCACTGCCAGTTGCCCGCGTTGTTGGCGATCTCACCGTCGCTCAGCAGATCCCAGAAGTGCCAGGCGCCCTTGCGCCAGTCGACGTGGAGGTCCTTGGTGAGGAAGGAGCCGACCGCGAGCCGCGCGCGGTTGTGCATGTAGCCCTCCGCGGCGAGCTGGCGCATCCCGGCGTCGACCAGCGGGTAACCGGTGCGGCCTTCCTTCCAGGCCTCGAAGACCTCCTCCGAGCGGGACCAGCGGTCGCCGCGCGAGCGGTAGTCGCGCCGCGGCAGGTCGGGGAAGGCGGCGAGCACCTGGTAGTGGAAGTCGCGCCAGCAGAGCTGCCGCACGAAGGGCTCGCCGCCGCGCGCCTCCCCGGCCGCGCCGGCGAGCTCACGGGCGCTGACGCAGCCCCACCGGACGTGGGCGCTGAGGCTCGAGGTGCCGTGGCCCGCGAGGTCGTCGTGGCCGTCGTCGTAGCGGTCGACCCGGTCGCGGAGGAAGGCCTGCATCCGCTTGCGCGCCTGCGTCTCGCCGCCCGGCTCGCGCCGCGGGGACGGCTCGCCGTCGGTCAGCTCCGCCAGCGGCGGCAGCTCACCCGCGGCGAGCGCGCCCGGGACCGACAGCCTGCGCGGCGTGCCGACCTCCTCGCGCCAGGGCGCCTCGCTCCAGGCCCGGTGGTAGGGGCTGAAGACCTTGAAGTGGTCGCCGCCGGTCGGCGTCACCGCGCCGGGCTCGAGGATCGTCACGCCGGGGTGGGCGGTGAAGTCGATCCCCGCCTCCTCGCACGCCTCCCGCAGCGCCCGCTCGCGCCGCCGCGCGTAGGCGCTCCAGTCGGCGGCGACGTGGAGCTCGTCCGCTTCGACCTCGCGGGCGACCTTCATGGCCTCCTCGACGGCCTGCCCGCGCCGCAGGAAGAGCCGCCCGTCCATCGCCTTCAGCCGCCCGTCGAGGTCGACCAGCGCCTCGCGCATGTAGGCGACCCGGTTCGGTGCCGCGAAGCGCGACCTCAGGATCGCGTCGTCGAGGACGAAGAGCGGCACCGTCCACTCCGCCCGCGAGGCGGCCCAGAGCGCCGGGTTGTCGGTCATCCGCAGGTCCCGGGTGAAGAGCATCACCGCCGTTTTGCTGGACATGCCGTAGACCTATACCCGAATCTCGGGTCCGGCCGCTGGGAATATGTTCCGCACATGCCCGATCCGGGGTCCGGCCGAAACGAGACCGAGGAGCAGCGGCTCGATCGCAATCTCGGTGAGCTCCTGCAGGAGCTCCGCGTCGCCCTGCCCGGAGTCCAGGTGCTGTTCGCCTTCCTGCTCGCGGTGCCGTTCCAGCAGAACTTCACCAAGATCAGCGACTTCGACAAAACGATGTACTTCGTCACGCTGCTGCTCACGGCGCTGTCGGCGGCGCTCCTGATCGCGCCTTCGGCCTACCACCGCCTCACCTTCCGCTACCAGCAGAAGCACCGGCTCGTGTTCATCGCCAACCGCCTGGCGATCGCCGGGCTCGGGGTGCTGGCGCTGGCGATGACCTGCGCGATCCTGCTCGTCACCAACGTCCTCTGGGGCACGGTGGCGACGACCGTGGTGACGACGGTGATGGTGCTGGCGATGTTCGGCGTGCTCTGGGTGGCGCTGCCGCTGCGCCGGCGCTTCAAGTACCGAGACGAGGGCTTGCCGGTGATAGATCCGCCTGAAGAAGGCTGATCGCCTCGTCCAGCGGCGGGAGCAGCGGCAGGTCGGGCGCTTCGCGATGGAGCATCGCGGCGTCGGCCGCCCAGACTTCGACCTTCAGCTCCAGCGGCACCTTGAATTCCCCGGCGACCTCCGCCTGACCTTCGCGGCGGACCGACTCGTGGATCGTCCTCAGGTTCGTGAGCTTGTCGGCGGCGTAGATCGCGAAGGCGTCGCCGTCGACGGCGGTGACCCGGGCGCGGTGCTCCTCCTTGCGCTCGCGGTAGTCCTCGATCGATTCGTCGTCGGAGAGGGCGGCGACGAGGGCGGCGATGTCGTCGCCGAATTCGGCGCGGAGGTCCTCGACCGTGGTGTCGGAGTCCTCGACCACGTCGTGGAGGAGGGCCGCGGCGAGGGTCTCCTCGGCGTAGCCGTGGCCGGCGAGCGTCGCGGCGACCATCCGCGGGTGCTCGATGTAGGGGAGCCCGCCGCTGCCGTTGCGGATCTGCCCGGCGTGCTCGGCGCTCGCCTTGGCGAGGGCGCGGGCGACCAGCTCCGAGCGCGCCGCCACCGCGTCGATCGGCGCGGTGTCGATCGCGCTCACGCGACGGCCCCGGTCACGGGTGCGAGGGCGAACTCGCCGGTGGCGGGATCGACTTCGTAGCTCGCGCCCTCGCGGGCCAGCTCGACCGCGCCCGCCGCCCCGCCGCGCGCCTCCCACGCCGCCGCCGCCCGCGCCCCGTGGAGGTCGAGCCAGTCGTCGGAGTGGAGCGGGTCGTGATGGAAGAGGAGCGTCCGCCGCGCCGCCGCCCGCTGGGCGAAGGCGAGCGAATGGGAGAGCGCCGAGTGTCCCCAGCCGAGATGGTCGTCGTACTCCTCGTCGGCGTACTGGCCGTCGTGGATCAGCAGGTCGGCGTCGGCGGCGAGGGCGAAGCCGGAGATCCACTCGGGGTCGAGCGCCTCGAGGTCGGCGCCGAGGGCCGGCTCGTGGTCGGGGATGTAAGCGAGCGAGGCGCCGGCGTCCTCGATCCGGTAGCCGAGCGTCGGGCCGCGGTGGGCGACCGCGGCGGCGGTGACCTGAGCCGAGCCGATCTCCCAGCGCTCCGGGCAGGCGCGGAAGGAGACGTCGCAGGGCAGCTCGCGCACCTCGACCGGGGAGAGCGGCGCCGAGATGTAGCGGGCGATGCGGTCGCGCAGGCTGGCCTCCGGGGTGGCGGGGCCCCAGATCACGATCTCGGCCTGGCTGCGGAAGAGGGGCGCGAAGAAGGCGAGGCCCTGGATGTGGTCGAGGTGCAGGTGGGTGAGCAGGAGGTTGATGCGGATCGGCTCGTCGGGCAGCGCGAGGCCGAGGCTCCGGATCCCGGTGCCCGCGTCCAGCACCAGCAGCGAGCCGTCGGCGAGGGTGACGCCGACGCACGAGGTGTTGCCGCCGTAGCGGATCGTCTCCGAACCGGGGGAGGGGACCGACCCGCGCGCGCCCCAGAGGTCGACCTTCACGCCGCCGCCCCGTTCGTCCCGGCCGATGTCCCGTCGACCGGCCAGAAGATCGAGAGCGCGCCCTCCGTGCCGTGGGCGCCGACCAGCGGGAAGGCGGTCGATTCGACGTCGTGCACGCGTCCGTCGAAGCCGCGGACGCCGAAGCTGCCGTGCGTGGGCCGGGTGGTGCGCAGCGCGCGGACGACCGGCAGTTCGTCGTAGGCGAGCGCCTTGCCGTCGGCGTCGCGGGGGCCGAAGACCCCGTCCCAGTCGTTGCGGCCGACGTGGTCGATCTCGTCGAACCCCTTTCCGAGCAGGGTCCCGGCGGCCTCGTTGAAGAAGACCAGCAGCCCACCCTCGTCGACCAGGAAGGCCGGCGTCGAGAGGGCCGACATCAAGTTCCTGGCAAGGATCAACTCGAGCGGCTTTTGCGACACAGGCGACACTCTAATTCGTAAATTGCGGATTCCCCAGGGAACGGCCCAAACGAATACGCTTCCCGCCCCCGGCATGAGAGAGCCAACTCGCACCTACCGCATCGCGATGGCCGTAAACCTTCCGGTCGCCCGTTGGGGGCGCCTGGAGGCCGGCGGCGTCGAGACCCTGCCCACGAGCGGCCCGCTGCTCCTGGTCGGCAACCACGACAGCCACTGGGATCCGGTGATGATCGGCTTCGCGGCGCGCAAGCGGCGGATGATCCGGGCGCTGGCGAAATCCCAGCTCTGGGACGTGAGGGGCCTGGCGCCGGTCCTCAACGGCATGGGCCAGATCCCGATCGTCCGCGGCGCGGGCGACGCCCAGGCGCTCTCCAACGCGGTCACGGCGCTGCGCGAAGGCTCCTGCGTCGGCGTCTTCCCCGAGGGCACGCGCTCGAGGGGCAAAGTGATGCGCGCCCGCAGCGGCGTCGGCCGCCTGGCCCTCGAAGTCCCCGAGGCCCACGTCACGTGCGTCGCCGTCAGCGGCACCGCCGACCTCACCGGCTTCCCCCGCCGTCCCCGGATCAAGATCCACTTCTTCGACCCCGCCGGCGGCCAGCCCCGCCCCGACGAGGATCCCGGCGACCTCTCCGCCCGTCTCCTAGCCGAGATCCGCGCGCTCGCCCCGCCGGCGTTGAGCTACCGCAAGCGCTCCGCCTGACCGAGACGGACGCCTAGGTCGCCTGGGCGCCTCCGGATCCGGGCCCCACCAACTTCATTCCGCATGCCGCCAGCAGCTCGTCCTCGGCGAGAGCGAGGTCGTAGATCGTCCAGTCCGTCTCCGCCCAGGGCATGATCTCGCCGGAGTTCGGCTCCACCCGGACGACGCTGCTCTTCTTGTTCCCGCGACGGCCGCAGGCGACCCAGACGTACCCGGCCCCGGCGGCGATCGCGCGTGGCGCGTTCGGCAGTTCGTGGACGGCGTCCGGTCGCATCGTCGCCAGATCGACGCGCACGAGGGCGCCCCATCGGCCCGAACGGAGGCGGTCGCAGGCCACCCAGAGCTTGTCGTCGTGGAGTGCCGCCCTGACCCCGCGTGCGGGCAGCCTGACCTCCACCTCGACCGCGCCGGTGTCCCGCGCGATCCGGCTGACCCACCTGCCGCCCCCGGTCAGCGCGATCAGATTGTCGTCGGCGCGGAGGATCTGGCGCCCGCGGCGGCGGACCTTCGCCTCGACCGTCGTCTCGCCGTTCGCTTGGTCGATCGCCCTCAGCTCGCCGTTGCCGCGCAGGACCCAGACCCACGGGTGATCGCAGACGAGGTCCCGCGCTCCGCGTCCGGTCCGCGCCATTCCCTCGCCCGTGCCGTCCGGGTGGAAGCGCCACAGCCAACCGTTTGCGCCGAGCACCCAGACCGCTTCGGTCCCGACCGCGATCGCCGCAGTCTCGCGGTGCAGCTTGGTGCGCCCCTCCACCCGGCCGCCACGCCGACCGACCCGCGTCACCGCCTGGCTGGTCGCGTTCGCGATCCAGATCGTGTCCCCCTCGACCGCCATCCGCCCGAGCCCATGACCGGTCCCGATCCGCTCACCCTTCACCCCAGGCGATTCGGTCGACCAGCGATCGATCCACGCCGATGCCTGGATGGCCGGTGAGTGAAAGAGGTTTTCTGAGGTATACACGGGCGATAAAGGTAGAGGGGGCGGGCGGATAAGGGACGCGGCCGTCTCGTCCACGGCCCTGGCAGGCCGTGGCCGTGGCCGAGACGGCTGGGTTTGTGGAGGTCACAGAGACGCCGGGAACGTCACTCTTCCGCGCGTGTTGCCCAACAGTCACGACCGCGATCGGTGACTTGACCACACCATGGTGGGGTCAACTCACCGATCGCGTTTCCGGGCCCTGTTCTCAGGCCCGAAAACAGACTCAAGGGGCGCGGAAGTGTGACGTTCCCGGCATCTTCGTGCCCGATCGGAGCGAAGTGTGGCTTCTCCCGCGCGAAAGACCGACCTCCCCCGCACGTCCCGGGCGTCTCATGGCGGTCACAGACTGCCAGGACCGCCATGAGACGCCCAGGACCCATCACGGACGGCCGCAACCGCCCCCGAACCCCTACCCCGCCGGCTCGCCGTTGCCCTTGAGCGCAGTCCAGGTGCCGCCGAAGGCGCTTTCGCCGTCGCCGTTGGCTTCGCCCGGCGCTTTGTCGCCGCCGAAGGTGTAGAGCGGGTGGCCGGCGTAGGTGACCTGGGTCGTGCCGTCGGGGCGATCGGTGGTGCCGAGGCGGGCGGCGGCGGTGCCGTTGGACGGTTGTGGTTCGCCGGTTTCGTCGAGCAGGGGCGGCCAGGATTTGGCGCAGGCGCCTTCGCATTCTTCGCCGCTGAAGGAGTAGAGGGTGTGGCCTTCGGAGTCGACCAGGACCTCGCCGAGGCCTTTGGCGCTGCCGAGGGAGACGAAGACGGTGCCTTCTTCGGCGTTCGGCGGCGGCGGTTTCGGTTTCGGCAGGCTGGAGGTGGTCTTGGCGGCTTCGGTCGCGGTCGTCGAGGAACTCGAGCCGCCGCAGCCGGCGAGGCCGAGCGCCCCGAGAACCAGTGCCGCGAGCAGCGCGGCCGCGCGCCGGCTCACGTGGCGTCGACGTCCGCCCCACCGACCAGCGCGGTCGCCCGGTCGACCGGCGCCATGAAGGTCCGACCGCCGGCGTGCACGCCGATCACCTTGGCCTGGGAGAGGTCGAGCGCCGAGCTGAGCACGGCGTGCGAGTCCGCCCCCCAGCGGTAGCGGAAGCTGCCGGCCGAGTACGTCCGTCCCTTCGCGTCGCGGAGGAAGACGCGGCAGAGGGTGCCGGAGCGGACGCCGCTCACGTACATCTCGATCTCGGTGCCGAAGGCGTGGGGTTCGAGGGTTGCTTCGATGCTCACTCCTTTCGGCAGGGAGGCGAAGTTGACCTCCTGGGCGGGCGAACTTTCCCCGGAGCCGAGGGGGAGGATCGCGATCGCCAGCACGGCCGCGGCGACCGCCGCGGCGACGGCGCCGCCGAACCCCAACCGGAAGCGGCGGCGCCGCTTCGCGCGGCCCTCCCTGGCCGATTCGGCCGCGATCTGCGCCTCGATCCGGGCGCCCAGGTCGGCCGGCGGGCGCGCCGTCGGCTGCTCGATCCGGGCGGGATCGGCGAGCGGCAGCAGCGCCGCGACCCCCTCCAGCTCGCGCAGCTCGGCCCGGCACTCCTCGCAGCCCTCGAGGTGGGCGGCGACCGCGGCGCGCTCGTCGGCCGGCAGGTCGCCGAGCGCGTAGGCGCCGAGCGAGAGCTTCCAGTCGCGGTGGTCGTCAGTCTTCATAGCCCATCTCCTCCAAGGCGACCCGCAGCGCCCGCAGCCCGTAGTAGACGCGACTCTTGATCGTCCCCTCCGGCACGCCCAGTTCCTCGGCGACCTCAGAGTAGGGACGGGCGCGGAAGTGGGTCTCCAGCAGCACCCTGCGGTGGTCCTCGCCGATCCGTCGCATCGCCTCCTCGACCTGCCAGGCCAAGAGCGCCTGCTCCAGCGGTTCGACCGACGGCTCGATGCCGCCCTCGGCGACCCGCGGCCGCGCCGCCCGGGCGCGCCCCAGGTCGATCACCACGTTGCGCAGGATCGCGAAGAGCCAGGTGCGCAGGCTGCCGATCTCGGGGTCGAAGCGGTCGCCCGCCCGCCAGGCGCGCAGGAAGGTCTCCTGCACCGCCTCCTCGGCGAGGCCGGCGTCGCCCAGCGAGCGCACCGCGAAGCCGTAGAGCTCGCCCGAATGGGCGGCATAGGCCTCGCGCACATCGCGCTCACGGGTCAGCCCGGCCATCGTTCACCTGGTCGCATCATCGCCCCAGTTTGTACGGGAGGGGCGCCCCGGAGGTTCAGAGGATCATTTTCGAGGTCTTGAACTTCAGCGTGAACTTGATCGTGCCGGTCGTGCGGGTGCCGGATCCGGGCACGCGCGGACCTTCGGTGGAGGTTTTGCTCGCGGTCCCTGTGAATTCCGTCTCGCTGGTGAAGTGGCCGCTCACCTTGTAGGTGGCGGTGCCGCCGGTGTAGGAGTCGGTCCCGCTTTCGGTGAGGCTGAACGCCTTGCCGTTCAGCGGCCTTCTTTGCCCACCATGCCGGAGACGGTCCCGCTGCCGGACGAGGTGGTCATGGTCCCGGAGTAGGTGCCGGTCTTGGGCTTGAATTCGGGTTTCGGCTTGGCGCCGGCGGGGGCGACGAGAAGGGCGGCGAGGACGAGGATTGACAGGGCGGAGGGGACTGCGCGGACGAGTCTCATGCCCGCGATCGGAGCATCGCCGGGGCGGCCGTGGGGATGACATTCGGAGGGGCTGGGTGGAAATCCCCCAGAAATCGCCGCTTTGCGGCTACGTTTCCGCGGTGTCCGTCTCTCTGGCCGAGCTGATCGGCAACGCCCACGCCTTCGAGGATCTCGACGACTTCCGCAACGGGATCCCCGTCCTCCTGCGCGAATTCGTCCCCGCCGACGTCGCCTCCTACAACGAGATGGACGACGATCCGGTCGGCTCCTGGTGGACGACCGACCCGCTTTTGGAGGTCGGCCCCGAGCTGGCCACCGTCTTCAAAGAGCTGGCCGGGGAAAACCCCGTGCTCGCCTACATGCGCCGCACCCGCGACGGGCGGCCGTACCGGATCTCCGACTTCCTCACCCGCGCCGAGTACCACCGGACGGCGCTCTACCGCGAGTTCTACGGCAAGATCGAAGCCGAGTACCAGTGTGCGTTCAGCCTGCCCTCGAGGCCGCCGGTCGTGATCGGCCTCGCCCTCACCCGTTCCCGGAGCGATTTCACCGACCGCGAGGTCGGCGGCCTCGCCGCCGCCCGCCCGCACCTGATCCAGGCCTACCGCAACGCCGAGCTGGCGGCGGCGCGGGAGGCGACGATCGCCGCCCTGGAGGCGGGGCTCGAGCAGGTCGGCACGGCGGTGATCGTGGTCGACCGCCACGGCCGCGTCGACCTCGCCACCCCGGCCGGACGGCGCCTCCTCGACGGGCCGCTCGGCGGGGCGGGCCCCCAACGGATCTCCGCCGAGATGACCGCGGCACTCGCCGCGCGCCGCGCGGCCGACACCCCCGCGACCGAGCCCCTCGTCGTCGACACTCCCGACGGCCCACTCTCCCTCCGCGTCCTGCGCGGCCCCGAAGGCGGCAGCGAGATGCTGGTGATCGAGCCCGAGGTCAGCGGCATGAACCTCCCCGCCCTCGAAGGCCTGGGACTGACCCGCCGCCAGGCCGAGGCCCTCCGCTGGACCGCCCTGGGCCGCCGCGGTCCCGACATCGCGAAGCTGATGGGCCTCTCACCCCGCACCGTGGAGAAGCACCTCCAGGCCGCCTACTCGAAGCTAGGCGCCACCGGCGCCTCCGAAGCCGCCGCCACGGCCTGGGCCGCGGTCGGCGTGCGGCTTCCCTGAGGCGGCGTGGGGGCGCCTCGCGGCGTCCCCGGTCGCTCGCCTTCGGGTCACGCACTGGTGTGCGCTCCCCTCGTCTCGCTCCCTGCGTCCTTGCGAGGCTGGCCCACGCCGCCTCAGGTCGGCGAAGCCGCACGAACGCGAAGGAAGCGTCACGGAAGGGCCAAGAAGTGACGCTTCCGTGTCCCTCCGGCGCGCCTTCCGCCGGGTTCCCCCCGTCCCCTCCCGACGAGTTCGCGGTCTGCCGTCCCATGTACGGCAAAGTGCGAACGCGGCCTCCGTCACACCCGGTGGCGTTCGCACTTGGCCACAACATGCGTCGATAACTGCGAACTCATCCTCGGGACCCCCTCGGACCCGGGCGGCTGATGGGCGGTCACAGCCTGCCAGGACCGCCCATCAGCCGTCCGAGGCGACAGCTTTCAACTCGGATCGCCTCGGGGCGCTGGCCGGCGGCCGGCGCCGGACCCCTCAAGCCTCGCCGGGCTCCAGGGGGCGGAAATCGCTCGTGCGGGCGCCGCAGACGGGGCAGAACCAGCTGTCGGGGATGTCCTCGAAGGCCGTGCCCGGGGGGATGCCACCGTCGGGATCGCCGATCGCGGGGTCGTAGATGAACCCGCAGGACTCGCAGATCCACATCGTCGCTTCTTTGGTCTCAGTCGTCATGGGGAAGTGACGCTCCTCGTCCTATTTGTCGAAGCTGACGGCCACCGGTTCACGCTCGGATTTGTCTTCGATTTCGAAGTACTGGCGCGCGGTGAAGCCGCCCTGGTTGGCGATGATCGACCCCGGGAACTGCTGGATGTCGGTGTTGTAGGACTGCACGTTGGAGTTGTAGATCCGGCGCGCGGCCTGGATTTCGTCCTCGAGCTCCGACAGGTTCCGGCTCAGCTGCTGGAAGTTTTCGGTCGCTTTCAGGTTCGGGTACTGCTCGGCGACGGCGCGCAGGTCGGTCAGCGCCCCGGTCAGTTTGGTCTCCGCGTTGGCGGTGTCCTGGACGCTTTTCGCCGACATCGACTCGGCACGCGCCTCGGTGACTTTCGTGAACACGGCCTGCTCATGCGATGCGTATCCCTTGACCGTCTCGACCAGGTTCGGCACGAGGTCGTGGCGACGCTTCAGCTGGACGTCGATGCCGCTCCAGGACTCGTCGACGCGGTTGCGGGCAGAGATGATGCCGTTGCGCTTCGCGATGTAATAGAAGACCGCGAGCAGAATCAGAACTACGACGACGATGATGACGATGACCATTGAGTCTCCCTCGAGGGTTCGATCAGCTTGGGGCGAACCTTAGCGCCGATCGGCGGCGCGACGGACGGGTTTCCGGCCATAGGATCACGGGATGGGCGCCAAGCAGGAAGCGCAGGAGTGGACCGAGCTGGTGCGTCGCTACGCCGAGCGCCACGAAGTCACCTACGAGCCGGTCGGCGGGATCAACCCTAAAGACGGACCGGTCGCCCTCTGCGTGGGCGGCGTGAACCGCCTCACCGGGCAGCTCGTGGAAGGCTTCTGGGGCGCCTCCTGCGACGCCGACGAAAAAGAAATGGGCGGCTTCCTGAACAAGGCGGTGCTGCCGACCGCGATCCTCGCCAAGGCCCACATGCCCGACCTGGCCCAGGTCGTCCCCGCCTTCAACGTCGAGTCGATCGAGGGCACCGAGCACGTCCAGCAGCGCTTCTCGCGCAAGGTCGAATTCGAGTCGCTCGACTTCAACAAACGCTTCTGGACGACGGTGCCGAAGGACTACGACCCGATCAACCTGCGGGAGCTATTCAGTCCCGGCTTCCTCGCCTGGGTGACGACGATGACCGGGGAGATCTCCTTCGGCGTCAACGACCGCCAGCTCTGGTTCCTCTGGCACCTGCGCGAGCGCAACGACGAAGAACTGAAACTCGCGCTGAAAAACGCCGGCCAGCTGTTCCGCCGGATCCAGGGGGAGATGGACGAGAGCGGCATCCACACCTATCCGCCCGGCCCCTGGCACGCGGGGCTGGCGCCGTTCCCCGACGCCGTCAGTCCGGGCGCCGGAACTCCTGCACCAGGTTCGTGATGTCCCGCGAGTCGGCGACGCCGGGGAGGACGACCCGGGTCTCTTCGCCCTCGCTGATGAATTCCGGGATCAGCGGCTCGACCGAGCGTCCGCGATAGGCGGCCAGCGCCTCGGCGGAGGTGGCGTGTTCGGCGAGCCAGCCGAGCTGGATGCGGGTGGGAAAGGCGAGGCCGACCCCACCGTGATCGGCGTCCGCGAGTGCCGCGGCGGGCCGGAACCAGCCCGCGTCGACGATCTCCGAGCCGTCGACCTTGGGCGGCGTGTGGGCAGGCGCGAGGGCCAGGAAGAACCAGGCGTCGAAGCGGCGCGGGACCGGCGCCGGGGTGATGAAACGACAGAACGGGACCATCTCCTCGTCGACGGGGAGGTCGATGCCTGCCTCCTCGCGGAGCTCGCGGATCGCGCAGGCGCGGAAGCTCGCGGGTCCCTCGCCGTCTTCGGGGTCGCAGGCGCCGCCGGGAAAGACCCAGGCCCCGGGGAAGAAGGCCGCCTCCGGATTGCGCTGCAGCAGCAGGACCTCGAGCTCGCGGTCGCCGTGCTTACCCCCACGCCGCATCAGGACGACCGACGCCGCCGGCCGCGGCGTCACCGGTTTCCTCTCCTCGGCCACCCCACCACCCTACGCGTTGCTTCCGCCGGGTCCGTCCGACCTTTCCCGCCACATGTGGCGGGAAAGGTCGGACACATGGGCGGGGGGTCAGCCGAGGGTGCGCTCGCGCAGGTGGCGGAGACGGAGGCGGTTCGCTAGCCAGAAGGCGAGGGCGATGAGGGCGATCGGGCCCAGGATCGCGAGGCCGATCAGGGCGACGCCGGCGGCGATCGTGAGGATGTGGCCGGCGTCGTGGAGCGCGTCGCCGACGCCCCAGCTACCGTCGCCCTTGCTGGGCGGCGTCACCCCGGCGCCGTGGTCGGTGACGATCCGCACCGTCACTTCGGACATCGACGCGCGCTTGTCCAGGTGATCCAGGCGGGCGCGGATCGCCGCGTGCCGGCGGCGCTCTTCGCGCAGCCGCGCTTCCACCGATTCCCGCTCGGCTTCGGTTTCCGCGTCGCCCAGTTCCTTCAGCAACCCTTCGATCGAGGCGTCCGAGTCGCGCAGTTCTTCGGCGGCCCCGACGGTCGGCGCGGTGATGTCGTTGGTCGCGTCGTGGCGCTCCCGCACTTCGGCGATCTGCGAGAACGTCGCGAGCGTGTCGTCGAGCTTCCCGCTCGGGATCAGCAGTTCGAAGTAGGCGCCGGTCGCCCCGGCGCTGCCGCTCTGCACCTTGGAGTGGAGGACGATCCCGTTCGCCGCGTGCACCGCCTGGTAGACCTTCGCCGCCGCGTCCGAGACCTCGCCTGGCTTGGTCCCGAGCGTGACGTAGGCGGACCGTTCGATCTTGCGGCCGCCGGAGGATGGGGTGAACTCGGCGGGTCCGTGGACCGTGCTGCTCGATTCTTCGGCGCCTTCCGCCGCTCCCGGCGAGGGTTCGCTCGTCACCGACGGGATTTCGGCTTCGTAGACGGTTTCGTTCGGGTGGTTCCCGGCTCCGCCGTTGGCTCCGTGATGAGGGTGGCTCGGCGCGTTGTCCGCGCGGGACTTCTGGCTCGGCGCGGGGGTGATCGTCTGTTCGCCGATCGCGGCGCCGCCGCCCGATTCGCTCGATTCGGCCATTCCCAGAGCGGCGTCTTCGGCCGGGTTCGAGGTCGTCCCGGACTGGGAGACCGCGACGACCACGGTCGCCACCACCAGGACGGCGAGCGCCGTCCCGACCACCGGGATCAGGCGGCGGCTTGGGGTCAGCGCACGCCACCAGTCGGCGAGGCGGGCGAAGGGCATTGCCGCCGCGGACGCGCGCGAGCCGCGGGGGAAGCCCGCGGCGGCGCGCTCGTCGAGCTCGGCGGTGAACTCCGGCCGCGGCGTCGGGCGCAGCGCCCGCAGCTCGGCGAGGAGATTGTCGTCGTCAAATCGATCCATCGAGGGCCTCTCTCAACTTGGTCACGGCGCGATGAAGGCGGGTGCCGGCGTTCGACTCGCTGATCCCGAGGACGGAGGCGATCTCGGCATTGCCGAGGCCGGCGAAGAACTTGAGCGCGATCAGCTCGCGCTCGCGGGGTTCGAGGTGGGCGAGGGCGGCGCGCAGGGCGAGTCGCTGCTCGGAGCGCTCGGCGCCCGCCTCGACCGACGCGCCGTCGAGGTCGGCGGGCTCGGCGGCCAGCGCGGCCTGCCGGCCGCGCCGCCGCAGCTCGTCGAGGGCCGCGTTGCGGGCGATCCCGAAGAGCCAGGCGCGCGGCTCGCCGCGCCGCGGGTCGAAGCGGTTGCGCTTGCGGTAGGCCCGCTCGAAGGCGGTCGCCGTCACTTCCTCCGCCGCCGGCCCGTCGCGCAGCAGGCCGGCGACGTAGGCGTAGACGTCGTCGCGGCTCGAGCGGTAGAGCCGGTCGAACGCCAGATCGGCCTCCGCCGGTGCTTCCCTCGCCTCTGCGACCGCGGTCTGACTCACGCCCCTACTACGGCGCCGCCACCGATCCATCACGGACGGGATCTTGGCTTACTTGGCGGCCGGCTCGGGGAGGGAGGCGAGCGCGGCGGTGATCGACTCCGCCGTGATGTCGAGGAGCTCGGTCAGCTCCGCCTCTGAGATCGCCAGCGGCGGCATCAGGACGACGACGTCGCCGAGCGGCCTCACCAGGGCGCCACGCTCGCGCGCCTCCAGCGTCACCCGGTGGCCGAGGCGAAGTTCGGGATCGTGCGCGCCGAGGTCGATGCCGATCATCACGCCGCGCGAGCGCACCTCCGCGACGCCGGGCATCTCGGCGATCTCCGCCAGCCGGCGCTCGATCAGCGCGATCTTCGGTTGCAGGCGCTCCAGCGTGCGCTCGCGCTCGAAGACGTCGAGGTTCGCCAGGGCCACCGCGCAGGCGACCGGATTCCCGGTGTAGGTATGCCCGTGGAAGAAGGTTTTCGCCTCCGCCGGGGCGCCGAGGAAGGCCTCGTAGATCGCCTCCGTGGTCAGCGTCGCGGCCAGCGGCAGGTAGCCGCCGGTGATCCCCTTGGCGAGGCACATGAAGTCGGGGACGACGTCCTCCTGTTCGACCGCGAACATCGTCCCCGTGCGGCCGAAGCCGGTCGCCACCTCGTCGCAGATCAGCAGCACGCCGTGGCGGTCGCAGAGCTCGCGCACCGCCCGCAAGTAACTGTCGGGGTGGACCAGCATGCCGCCCGCGCCCTGGATCAGCGGCTCCATCATCACCGCCGCGACCTCGCCCTCGTGGGCGGTGAGCAGCCGCTCCATCTGCCCGATGTCCCCGGGCTCCGCCGCCAGGGTCTCGAAGAGGAGCGGCTTGTAGGTCGCGTGGAAGAGGTCGATGCCGCCGACCGAGACCGAGCCCAGCGTGTCCCCATGGTAGGCCTCGCGCATGCGGATGAAGCGGGTGCGGGCGGCGTCGCCGCGCTGCTGGTGGTACTGGAAGGCCATCTTCAAGGCGATCTCGGCGGCGGTCGAGCCCGAGTCCGAGTAGAAGACGCGCCGGAGGCCGTCCGGGGCGATCTCGACCAGCCGCGCCGCCAGCTCGGTCGCGCCGGGATGGGAGAGGCCGAGCATGGTCGAGTGCGCGACCTTGTCGAACTGCTCGCGCGCCGCCCGGTCGAGGTCCGGATGGTGATGGCCGTGGACGTTGCACCAGAGCGACGAGGTGCCGTCGATATAACGGTTCCCCTCGACGTCGAAGAGGTAGACGCCCTCGCCGCGCTCGATCTGCAGCGGCTCTTCTTCGCTCCATTCCTGTTGCTGGGTGAACGGGTGCCAGACGAAGTCCTGGTCGAGGCGGTTGAGGCGGGGGACGTCGCTCATCGACGGGAACCCTAGCCCGCTCCCGACTCCTCCCACTCGCGCAACAATTGCCCTTGAGAAATAGTTGCGCCTGTGCAACAATTACCGCGATGCAAGCAAGCGATGTCAAAGCGACGACGAGCGTGGAGATCGATGCGGAGTCCCGTGACACGGCCGCACGGATCTGCGCGCTGATGCGACACGTCTTCCTCTACGACCGCGGCAACCAGCTGCGGGTGCTGGAGGACACGGGACTGACGACGACCCAGTGCAAGGCGCTGCTCGAGCTGGGCGGGCTCGGCAACTGCCCGTCGACCTGGCAGGTGTCCGACCTGGCCGAGGTCTTCGGCGCCTCGCTGCCCGCGATGAGTCGGGCCGTCGACGGGCTGGTGAAAAAGGGGCTGGCGACGCGGGTCGAGGACCCGACCGACCGCCGCGTCCGCCTCGTGCGGATCACCGCGGACGGCAACGAGCTCGTCGACAAGCTGACGACGGTGAAGCGGAACGGCCTCGAGGCCTTCGCCGCCACCCTCACCCCGACGCAGCGCCGCAAGCTCGACGCCGCCGTCGAGTCCCTGATGGATCGCGAGGACATCGCGAAGACGTACGAACATCTTTCGAAGGAGGTTTGATGTCCTGCAGCGATGCTGATTCTGCTGCCCCCATCCGAGGGGAAGACCGCGCCGGAGACGGGCGCACCCGTCGAGCTAGACAAGCTGGCCTACGCCGACGCCTTGACGCCGTCGAGGCGGAAGTTGCTTGGGGGGCTCGCCGGGCTCGCGGAGGTGCCGCTCGCGCGAGCGGTCTCGATGCTCGCGGTGTCGAAGGGTCAGGCGGGCGAGGTCGCCGTTGAC
>Ga0153956_1000967_pt1 | contig 28501 bp, 12 predicted proteins | sample TSFL040MetaG_FD_104704 | JGI IMG/M metagenome (GOLD analysis project Ga0153956, IMG submission 104704) | Attine ant fungus gardens microbial communities from Florida, USA - TSFL040 MetaG | ecosystem: Host-associated > Fungi > Mycelium > Unclassified | place: USA: Florida, Wekiwa Springs... | reverse complement strand
TGGCGGCGATCAGCGCGCCGGCGACGGAGGGCTCGGAATAGGCGCGCGTCGGCCAGGCGCTGGTGCCGACGATGAGGAGGTTCGGCTGGCCGCCGGCCTTGATCGCACCCGCAATCGTGGTGACGACCGGCGTCTTGCCGAGGATCAGGACGGTGTCGGCGGCGGCAAACTGCGGCTTGGCCTTGACGACGGCCGCCGCCGCCCCGGCATCGCTGAGGCCATAGCGGGCAATGCCGCCGAAGGTCCCGCCCGCCTGGCGGATCGCGTCGGCAAGCCGCGCCTCGCTCGCCGGCGGCAAGGTCTCTTCCGCGAAGACGACGAATTTCTTGTGCCCTGAGGCGGCGGCGGCCCTGATGCCGTCGACGGCGCTGTCGATTTCGTCCGAGGTGAGATTGTAGACGTTGCCGGCATTGGTGGTGACCGGCGTGCCGAGGTTGAGAAGCGGCGGGCGCTGGTCGGCCGGAATGGCGGCAATCGCCGTCGTGACGTTGGCGGGCGCATAGCTCACCAGCAGCACGGCGTTGCGCGCCTTCGCCGCGGTGACGGCTGCGGGGACTGCCGCGGCACCCGCGGCGACGTCGACGACTTTCACGCGCACCTGTCCCGCGCCAAGCTCGCCCACGCCGAGGCCGGCGCCGTCGCGAATGTCGCGGGCGACACCCTCATACATGCCGCTCCCCGCCTTCGGCAGCAGCAGCGTGATCTCCGCGCCGCTTTCGCCGAAGGATTCCTCCACCGTGGTCGATGGCGGCGGCTTGATGTCGCTGTTCTTGGCGCCGGTGCCAAGGGTGGAATCCGCCTGGCAGCCCACCACTAGGCCACACAGAAGGACGACGGCGGCGGCCGGTGCGGACCTCGGCATCCTTGCCCGAAATTCCGCCCGAGAAGGCTTTTCGTCGGCGAAAGGCGTGGTGTTCGGGCCTGTCGCCCGTTCCTTCGCAAGCGGCGTCACTCTTTCCCCCAGATCGCGGCGTGAGGCGAGCCTCCGCCGCCGTCTTTTCTTCACTTTACTTCTGCACATCGCGGTCAAAAATGTAAATCCCGCCTTCGAAGCGCCGGCGCGCAATTTTCATAAAAATTTAGAAAAGCTTGAGCGGATATTTTGATTTAAGATTATTCATCCTTCATCACCGCATATTTATGGCTGTCGCGTAGTCTGCATTCAAAGAAATGACGCGGGCGACGATAAAAATGCGAAAGATAGCAAATATATTTGGTGCTGTTGCTTTCACATACTTGGCAACGACCGGCCTTCCGGCAAATGCGACTGGAAATGTCGCGTCTCTGGCGCAGGCGTCGGCCGGAAATACATCCACTGTTTCGTTGGTAGACGTTGCAAGCCGCGTGTCTCGATCCGGCACGCTCGGCGGCATGGCCGAGCTTCTGGAGTTCGCGGTGAGCAAGGCCGCCCGCTCCGTCGGCGCGCTCGACCTTGCGCAACTCTCCAGGCCGATCGACATCGCCCCGGCCGCGGCACCGCTCGCCGGCACCGCGGCACTTGCGCCGTCCGGCGCCGGGCAATCGAAGGTCGCGCCGGCCGGCAGCGCCGTGTTCGGCACCGTCGCGATCCCGTTCAAGCATCTCGCGGCAATCAAGAAGCTGGAGCCGGCGCTTGCCGAGATCGATGCCGGCAACGCGATCGCCTGCGACGGTTGCGGCGAGGGTGCTACGGCGATCAAGGCATCCTTTACGGCGACCGCCCAGTCGTCGATCCGCGACAAGCTCAACGCCGTCAACGTCGCCGTCAACCATTCCATCCGCTATGCGCGCGATATCGACGTCTACCATGTCGCCGACCACTGGGCGACGCCGTCCGAAACGCTGGCGCATCGCGAGGGCGACTGCGAGGATTTCGCGATCCTGAAGATGGCGGCGCTGCGCGCGGACGGGGTGGCTGAGGAGGATATGGCCATCGTCGTGCTCTTCGACCAGAAGCGCCACTTCTACCATGCCATCCTGTCGGTCGCGGTCAGCGGCCACTACTACATTCTCGACAATATGCGCGACGACGTGCTGCCCGACACCAGGCTCCCCGATTATCTGCCGCTCTATTCGATCAGCGGCACGCGGGGATATCTCCACGGCTCGCGCGTGCAGGGCGCCGCGGTCGCCGCCAACACCGTGCCGCTGGAAAAGGTCGCTCCGGGCGAGGGCTCGCTGAACTGAGCGGAGCGCCTGATAACCGGCTTCTGTCGCTCGCCGTCAGGCGGGCGGTTTTCCATTTCTCGTCAGGGAGAACGGCGTCAGTACTTGGCGATATAGCCGATCAGCATGGATTTGCGATGGCTGGGCGCGAGCGCCAGATTGATCTGGCCTTTCAGGCTCTGCGAGCCGACGGCGACGGTGAAGCCGGTGTTGAGCGTCTTGCCGCTGTTGAGATTGAGCGTCTCGAGCGCGTCCTCGATCTGCGTATCGATCGAAAAGCGCAGGTTCTTCATCAGCGCCGCGCCGTCGCCCATGGGAAAGCGATTGCGGAGCATGGCGAGGAAGGCTTCGTTGAAGAACTGGATCTTCTTTTCGCGCGTCAGCACGATCGTCGGGGAGGGGGAGGCCTGGATCACCGCGTTGAGGTTCGCCAGCGATGATATGTCTTCCGCCGCATCCAGCCGGTGGAGCGCCCATTTCAGGCTCATCACCCGCAGCGACGAGGCGAGGTTGCCGGAGGCGGGAAGCTGTGAGGCGGTATATTGAACGAGATCGGCGGTGGTCATCCGCCCGGCCGTCGACATGCGGCTGAGGCCGTCCCAATAGATGCGCTCCAGGCGAATGCCCCGGCGCTCGCCGCCACGGCTGACGACGGCGCGAAAGCGCGGCTCCATCTCCTCCGCCGCAAGAACCGGCAGCGGATCGGCCGGGGCCGCTGTCCCGGCAAGATCGGTCGTGCCGGCTTTGGGCGTCGCCATGCTACCGCTCCGTCAGCGCTTCCGAGCGCGCCTTGTTGATCGGCTTCATCAGATAGCTGAGCACGGTCTTGCGCCCGGTCATGATTTCGACCGAGGCGACCATGCCCGGAATGATCGGATACATCTTGCCGTTGCGTTCCAGCGCCGAGCGCTCCGTCTTGACCTGCACGAGATAGTAGGTCTCGCCCTTTTCCTTTTCGACGAGGCTGTCGGCCGAGATGTTTTCCACCACGCCTTCCAGGCCGCCGAAGATCGAGAAGTCGTAGGCCGAGATCTTGACGATCGCCGGCTGGCCGCGGCGCACGAAGGCGACGTCGCGCGGCGAAATCTTCGCTTCGATCAACAGCGTGTCGGCGGTCGGCACGATGCCGGCGATCACATGGCCGGGATCGACATAGGCGCCGATCGTGTTGACTTCCAGCGTGTTGACGATGCCGTCGACGGGCGAGCGGATGTCGGTGCGCTTGACGCGGTCGGAGGCGCCGCGAATGGTCTCGTCCACCACGGAGAGTTCGGCGAGCGTCTGCGCCTTTTCCGTCAGCGCCTGCTGGCGCAGTTCCAGCGCGAGGTCACCGCCCTGCAGCCGGGCTTCCTCGACGGCCGCCTGCAGCCGGTCGAGGCTTTCCTGATAGACCTTGAGCTGCCCTTGCTGGTCCTTCAGGTCGCGCTCCACCTTCAGCGCTTCCGTCTGCGCCACCAGCTTCTTCTGGGCGAGCGGGTTCAGGAGGTCGTACTGGCGCTGCGCGCCGTCGATGTTCTCTTTCAGGCGGTCGATGTTGGCATGCGCTTCGTTAAGCTCGTTCTGGCGCTGCTTCAGGCGCTCCTGCAGCACGCCGAGCTTGTTCTGGTAGCTGGCGCGGTCGGCGGCGAAGAGCTTCGCCTCGTTGTCGCAGACGTCCTTGGCGACGGCGAGGATATCGTCGGGGCAGGTGAACGGCGCATCGTACTGGCCGGCTTCCTCAAGCTTCAGCCGGGCGACCTTGGCGCCGAGCGCGCGCGCCTTGGCGACCGATTCGCCGAGCGAGGACGTCGTCGTGGTGTTGTCGAGCTGGACGAGGAGCTGGCCCTTGTGGACCACCTGGCCGAGCGTGACGGCGATCTGCTGCACGATGCCCGGTTCGGAAGCCTGGACGATCTGGGTCTTCGAGACCGGGATCACCTTGCCTTCGCCGCGGGCGATCTCGTCGATTTCGGCGATCGCCGCCCAGGCGAGGAAGCTCGCGACCAGAAGCGAACACAGCGCGAGGATGGCGCGGGCAAACAGTGGCGGATTGTCGTGACGGTTGCTTCTCACGGCTGCGCCGCTCCTTTGCGCTGCAGCGCCTCGATGACGGCCTGTTTCGGGCCGTCCGCGATGATGCGGCCCTTGTCGATGACGATCAGGCGGTCGACCAGTTCCAGCATGCTATGGCGGTGCGTCGCGATCAGCAGCGTCGTGTCGCCGGCAAAGGCGTTCGAAAGTTTCGAGATCAGATGCCGCTCGCTGGCAAGGTCCATCGCGCCGGAAGGCTCGTCCAGGAAGACGATCCTGGGCTTGGTGAGGAGCAGGCGGGCAATGGTCAGCGCCTGCTTCTGGCCGCTGGAGAGATTGGTGCCGCGCTCGCCGACGGGCATGTCGAAGCCGCGCGGATGATTGGCGACGAAATCCTCGACGCCGGTCATGCGCGCCACCTGCAGCAGCTCCTCGTCGCTCGCGTCGGCGCGGCCGATCAGCAGGTTTTCCTTGACCGTGCCGGAGAAGAGATCGGAAGACTGGCCGGCGACGGCCACCGCCGCACGCACCTCGGCCATATGATACTGGCGGATATCGACGCCGTCGATCAAGACGCGCCCGCCGGAGGGGCTGAACAGCCCGTCCAGCAGCCGGCCGAGCGTGGTCTTGCCCGAGCCGATGCGGCCGATGATGCCGATCTTTTCGCCGGGCCGGACGGTGAAGGACAGCTGGTTGATGACCGGATAGTCCGAGCCCGGATATTGAAACGAGACGTTTTCGAAGCGGAAGCCGCCGCCGGTGATCTGGCGGTTGACGAAGCCGACGGTGGAGGGCCGGTCGTCCGGCTGCTCCATGATCTTGTCGAGGATGCGCAGCGACATCGTCGCCTGACGGAAACGGGCGAGCGTCATCGCGATCTGGCCGAGCGGTGCCCCGGCGCGGCTGGCGAGCATCACGGTCGCGACGATCGCGCCCATGGCGATATGCCCCTCGGAGAACTCGTAGGTGCCGGCAATCACGATCAGCACGCTCACCATCTGCTGGATGAACATCGTCAGGTTGATGGCGTTCGTCGAGATGTGCTTGATATCCTCGCTGGTGCGGCTCGAATATTTCGTCAGCTCCTGCCAGCGGCGCAGCATGGTCGCTTCGGCCCGCAGGCTCTTCAGCGTCTCGATGGTGGAAATCGTCTCGACCAGCAGCGACTGCCGGCGCGAGGCCTCGTTGGCGGCCGTCGCCATGCGCTTGCCGATCGCCGCCTGCGCCCAGAGGCCGATCGCGACCGAAAGCACGAAGGCAACGGCGGGAATGACCACCAGCCAGCCGGAGATCAGATAGATGACGGCGAGGAAGATGAAGACGAACAGGCTGTCGATCAGAACGCCGATCGTGTTCGAGGTGAAGAACTCGCGCACGAACTCATATTGCGTGATGCGGTTGGCATATTCGCCGGTCGACATCGGGCGCGAGGCGAGCGTCGAGTTCAGCACCTTGTCGAAGATCAGTTGCGACAGCCGGAGATCGGCCTTGCGGCCGGCATAGTCGATCAGCGAGGCGCGCGCGGTCTTCAACAGGAAATCGAAAACATAGGCGAGCGAAATGCCGGCCGCCAGAACCCAGAGCGTCGGGATCGCCTTGTTCGGCAGCACCCGGTCGTAGACGTTCATGGTAAACAGCGGCGAGCCGAGCGCGATCAGGTTGATGAACAGCGCCGCCAGCATGACGCGCAGATAGGTGCGCCAGTAGGGGACCAGCGTCGTCGCCAGCCAATGCCGCTTCTCGATCTCGACGGCATTGCCGACAAGCGCCTCTTCCGAGGCATTCTGATAGTAGAGCGTGAAGGCGTAGCCCACTTCCGGCTTGAGGCGGGCAAGAGCCTGCCGCGACAGCGTCAGAGGGTTTCCGGCGACCGGGACGATATCGGTCACATACGAACCGTCTTCCCTCACTTCCAGCAGCGGCAGCACGCCGCCATCGGCAAAAGCGACGATGGCCGGGCAATCGAAATTTCCCAGCCGGCAGTCGCGCTCGTCATGGCGGATGACCTGCAGGCCGATACGCTCCGCCATCCGCTCGACATCGTCGGGCTCCAGCGATTCGGTCACTTCGTCCGGCAGGCCCGAAAAGAGCACCGTATCGGAACTGGGACGGCCGTAGAACGCAGCGACAGCCCGGAATGCGGCCTTGAATGTCTGAAGCGAAGCGCCGCCCGAAGTCTCTACTGCAACGTTCACCGCCGCTCCTTGTCTGGCCGGATGCTGTTAGCGAATGGGCGCCAGCAGATCCATCGGCAGGCCTGCCTTCTGATGGGAGTTAAGCTCGACGTATCCCGGATTGGGATTGCTCTTCACGTCGAATTCCTTTTCCGCATAGGCGGTCGCCTGATCGACCGGCTTCAGCTTCAGCGTCTGCAGCAGGCTGCCCGAGGCGGCAAGGATCTTGTATTCGGCGAAGACGGACGCGACGCGCGCGGTCTTGGCCAATACGTCGGTGTTGAAACGGGTGTTCTGCGCGTCGAGCACATCGAGCAGCGAACGCTGGCCGACCTTGAACTGCTCGCGGTAGGACGTCACCAGCTGCGCATTGGTCGCGGACTGCTGCGTCAGGATACCGGCCAGTTCGCCGCGGCTTGCGCGTTCGTTCCAGGCGGAGCGGACGGACTCTTCCACTTCGCGGTGAACCTGCGACAGCGCATAGCGCTGCTCTTCGGCGCGGCGGATCTGCTCCTGCTCGCGGGCGACGTCGATGCCGCCGCGATAGAGGTTCCAGCGGGCGACGACGCCGACCTGCGCGTCGTTGGTGTTGCCGACATTGCCATCGACGTCGTCGCCGACGCGGGCGGTGCCCTGCAAGTCGATCTTCGGCAGATAGTTGGCGCGCGCGCCGCGCACGTCGGCGTCGGCGGCGTTGATGTCGGCCTTGGCGGAATAGACGCGCGGGCTGTTCTTCTGCGCGATGAAGAGGGCGTCGTCGAGCGTCTTGGGGATGGCGCGGGCGACGGACGGCGGCGCCTGCGGGCTCACGATCGGCTCGCCGACCGCCTTGAGGAAGCGGATCTTCGTGGCCTCCAGCTCTTCCGTCGCTTCGCGCAGACGCGCCTGCGCGGCCTGCTGGCGTTCACGGCCCTGGAGACGGTCGGCATCGGTGAGCGCGCCGCCCTTGATGCCCTCGTTGATCGCCCCAACCATCTGGTTGTGGAAAGCCAGGTTCTGATTCGCCGCCGCGACGATCTGCGCCTGCAGCATATATTCCAGGTAATCCTGCGTTACTTCGAGCGCCAGCGCTTCCGAGCGTTCGCTGACGCGAAAGGAGGCGCCGTCGACGCGCGCGGCCTGCTTGGCCACCTGCGCGGCGCGGCTGCCGCCGTCGAACAGCGTCTGCGTGATCGTCAGGCTGACGTCTGTGGGAGAAAGCCAGTCATGGTTGGAGAGGAGACCGCCCGAGGTGGGGCTTGCCAGCCGGCGGCGGCCGGCGCCGCTTTCCAGGTCGATCGAGGGCAGATAGAGGCCGCGCGCCTGGCGCAACTCGAACTCGACGGCTTCCCGGTCCTGCGCCGCCTGCATGATCTGCGGGTTGGTCTTCATCGTCTTTTCGACGGCTTGCTGAAGAGACATGGCATCGGCTTCGGCATAAAATGCAAAGCTCAAAGCAACGCCGGCCGAAAGAGCCGCGATAATTCTTTTCCCGTTCAACAAGACGAAAGCCCCTCAACCCCTAAATGACTCGTTTTGGCTACTCATATACCGAAATATCCAGTCTGGTAAATAAGTAACATCTTTAAATGCCGCGACAGAACCGTATCAGGGCCGCACTTCTCGAAAAACGGTTAATCCGCCGGCGATTAAGCCAACCGGAGGATTTTACGGGTTATCTTAACCCGACTTTTTCCCGCGTCTGCTTAGATAATGGAGACCGAACAACAGGTGGCCGTTCCATCATGCAATTCCGAAAGCGTTACTCCCTGGCCGCGGCCAAGCGAAACATCCGAACCGCCGGCTTTGGCGCATCCTGTGCCGCGGCGGGGTCCATCGGACTTTTACTTATCCTAAACCTTGTCATGCCCGATAAGCCATTTTTGGTGGGATTAATCAGCACCGGCGCAATTTCGTTCGCTGTGGCATTTTGGTTTCTATTGGCGCTGCGCATGAAAGATGCCGAGCTGAAGAGCATGCAGAACAAGATGAATTATGCGGTGCGTCACGACGCGGCGACGGGTGCCTTGAACGGTGCCGCCTTCGCTGCCGCGGTGGAGCATTATGTCGATCGCCGCAAGCTCGTCGGCGACGAGAGCGGCGGCGTGATGATCGCCGTCGTGGTGGATGCGCTGGACGGGATCGGCCGCCTCTTCGGGCCGCAGTGGGCCGACAGCGTCATGCATTCGCTGGCAGCGATCGTCCAGTCCTCGGTGCGCAGCGGCGACCTGGTGGCGCGGCTTGCCTCCAATGAACTCGGCGTCTTCCTGCCCGGCGCCACCGCGGAAAATGCCGAAGATATCGGCGAGCGTATCCGTGAACGGCTGGCAAACGCCACCTTCGCCGCCGAGGAAACGCCACTCGACATCGGCGTCAAGCTCGGCGGAGCCCTCTTCGAAGGCACCCCCGATTTCAACAGCATCCGCCGCCTTGCCGACGAAACCGCCCTTGCCGGCCTGAAGGCGGCCGAAGCGCTCCCCCTCAGCCGCCTGTCATCGGTCTGAAGCTGAACCCATAAAAGCAGAAAAGGCGCGTAAAGCGCCTTTTCGCATGTCTTGTATACGTCTTGACCCGGCCTCTTAGCCGTTCTGATGCTGTTGCTGTTGCACGGCGAGCTGGTGGGTCTTGTCGTCGTCGTAGAGAATGTTGACGACGGCCGTGTAGTTCTGGAGGACGGCGACCTCGTGCCCGCCGACGCTGACCTGGGTATTTGCGCCGTTGACGCTGGTTTGGACCATGTTCTTCGCGTCGTCGGCGCTCGCTTCGTGACCAAGCAGAGTGTCGAGCAGCTTCGAAACGTCGAGCGTGTCGCCTTCGCCGGCCTTGTAGTCGGTGATGACGTCGGCGACCGAGACGTCCTTCAGGGCATTGGCGTCGAGGACGAAGGTGTCGGCGCCCGCACCGCCGGTGGCGGTGTAGAGGCTGGCGCCGAGATGGAGCGTGTCGTCGCCGTCGCTGCCGATCAGCGAATAGGCGCTGCTGTCCCCCTCGGCGCTGCCGAGCGACGTGTCGAAGGCGACTTCGGCGAAGTGGCCGGTCGAGCCGTCCGCCAGCGTGTAGCTGCCTTCGGCAAGGATCGTCTGGCCGCTGATGGTCGTATCGGTGGCGTGGGCCGCCAGCGAGATGCTGGTGATGCCGTGATCCGTAAGACTTGAAAGCTCGCCGGCATCGGTGACGCCGTTGTGGTTCAGGTCCTGCCAGACCGTCAGCCTGGAGAAAGCCGCATCCGCCGCGTCGATCTTGCCGTCATGGTTGGTATCGAGCGTCGAAAGCGCCGCCAGCCCGTCCGCATAATGGCCGCCGGCAAAGCTCGGCGAGAAGATCTCGCTGCCGTTGTCGATCTTGCCGTTGCCGTTGACGTCGAGGGCAAGAATGCCGTCGTGGCCGTCCGTCCATGCCATCTGGTCCTTGTGTCCGTCGGCATTGATATCGAACTGCACGCCGTTCGCCAGCGACGTCAACGCGATGCCGTTGTGGTCGAGGTTGAGGACGATGGGGTCGATATGTTGGGTGGCGATGAGCTGCGAGAGGTTGGTGAGAGTCACGCCTTGCAGATCGACGAGAATATCGTTGCTTGCGTTTGGCGAGTTACCAACCTGCTCGTAGACATAAGTATGCGCCGTGCCGTTAATCGTGGCGGTGAAGGCCACGGTCGCCCCAGCATTGCCGAGATCGTTATGTTGCAGGTACTGCACAACGGCTGCGACGCCCGCCGCGGTCGTCAGGCTCACCAAGCTGCCAGAAGCATTCTCGAAGGTGATGATGCCGTTCGTGATATGGTGATAGCCGATCTTGGAACCGCCGATCGTCAGGCTTGAGTCCGTGCCATTGGTCCAGCCGCTGATATTGGCGACGGCAAAGGGCGTACCGGCAAGTTGCAGCTTATCGGTTGACGGATCGAAGTCGGTGATGGTGTCGTAACCGGTGATCGTACCGTTATTGCCGGTTCCGCTGCCGATCGTGCCCAGCGACTCGCCGCTGCCGATGACGAACGTGTCAGCTCCGGCGCCGCCGGTGAGCGTATCGGCTCCCTTGCCGCCGGTGATGGTGTCGTCGCCGGCGCCGCCGGTGATCTGGTCGTTGCCCGAGCCGCCGGTGATCTTGAACGCGCCATCGGTTTCGAGATGGCCGTCCCAGACGAGAGCGGCAGAGGTCGGGCCATTGACCGTCAGCGTCTGTCCCGCAGCAACCAGCGTATCAGCCGTGGTAACGGTCGTTGCAACATTGGCGAGCGTGATCGTTTCTACGTTCGTCACATTGACCAGATTGTTGGTGGGGGCCGTTGTCAACGTCAGCGTGTCGGTCCCGTTGCCGAGATCGACAGAATCAAAGGCCGTAAGCTGCGTCGCCGTCAGCGTGATGTTATCGGCGCCGGTGCTGCCGACCAGATGCTCGACGCCGCTGATCGAGACATCGGAGAGATTGGCCGTCGTCGCGCTCGACAGGGCAAGCGTGTCGTCGCCGCCGCCGAGATCGATCTTGTTGGTGGTGCCTCCGGTCAGCGCGGCGAGTTCTCCGGCATTGACCGTCAACGTGTCGTCATTGGCGCTGCCGATCACATTGCGGGTTTCCACGCCGCTGACTGTCGGCGCGGTAGCGCTGGAGATATTCACCGCGCCGTTGACCATCACGTTCAGCGTGTCGGTGCCGTCGTTCATGTTGATCGACGAGAAACCGGCCCATTGGCCCGCTGTCAGCGTGATGGTCTGGTTGTTATAGACCTGTCCGTTGCCGGTGCGATCGTTGCTGGTAAGGTTTTCGATGTTGGCGATCGTCACACCCGTCAGGTCGAGGGACGCATTATCTCCCGCATTGAGGGTGAGGGTATCGGTGCCTGCGCCGCCGTCGATATAGGCCGGTTTGGTGAACTGGCCGCTGGCGACGTTGATCGTGTCGTTGCCGCCATCGGTGTTGTAGTAGACGTAGTCGTAAGCGGTCGTCGGGAAGGTGACGGTCTCCCCGCCGGTATTGCCGACATTGTCGACCACCACGTTCACCGTGATCGGCGTCGATGTATGGCCGTCGGAGACCGTGAAGGTGAAGCTGTTGCCGCTTGTGTCATTGCTGCTCACGCCCGGCGTCGTGAAGGTGAGGGTCTGGTTGATGGGATCGACCGTCACTGTCTGGGACCCGCTGATGCCGCTAAGGGCCGTCGCGGACGTAATCGTCAGATTGTCGCCATCCAGGTCCGCCACCTTTGCCAGCAGCACGCTCCACGGAATGACGACACTGGTGGAGTCGGACACATCGAGCGTGAGCGTGCCCGTCGCCGCCGGAGCGTGGTTCAGCGTAAACGCGACCTCATTGTCTGTGCTGATCGCGGCAATGCTTGCATTGCCTGCCGCATCCGTCGCCGCGCCCGCGCCGATGTTCGCCACGACGCTGCCGGACCCTGTCATGCCGGTGACCGTCACCTGGTAGTGCATATGGTCGCCGGTATCGGTGACGCTCGCCGACAATGGGCCGGTCGCGGTCGAACCGTCGAGCGAGATGTCGGAGCCCGTGAAGCCGGTCACCGCCTCGCTGAATACCACGTCGAAAACGACATCGGTGCCCGTCACCGGATCGGCGTGGCCATTGATCGTCACCGTCGGCGCTTGCGTGTCGACGTCGTAGGCGGCCGACGTGCCGCCGCTGCCTTGGTGGCCGGCAAGATCGGTGTAGCTGTTGTCCGCCAGCGTGATGTGGTTGCTGGCCGCCGTGGCGCCATCCTGCGGCGTCAGGGTCATCGTCCAGGTCTTGCCGCCGTCGGAGGTTGCAAGATTCGACAAGGTGCCGTTTTGCGGGGTGAAGTCGGCGAGGTCGAGATTGTTCACCTTCTCCGAGAACGTCACCGTCACCGTCGCGGCATCGCCGATCTTCAGCGCGGTGTCGTCGATCGTAATCGAGGTCAGCGTCGGCGCGACGAGGTCGATGCTCTTCACGTAGTTCAAGTCGTGAACCGTGCTGTCGTCCGCGAACACGAATTTTTCGAAGTTGGTGAAGGTGTCGACGGTGCCGCCGTGGGTGATCTTGACGCCGTTCGCGATCGTCTCGATCGCGGTGATGTCGTGCTCGGAGAAGCCGAGCTTCACCGTGTCGGTGTCGGCACCGCCGTCGGCGACCACGTCATGCCCCGAAGCGCGGGCCGTCAGGTCCAGCGTGTCGTCGCCGGCGCCGCCGTCGAAGTGGATGGTCGATGTCGCCAGCGTGGTGCTGGTGAAATCGCCGTCGATGACGAGCGTGTCGTTGCCGGCGCCGCCGGTGACGACGATCTCCTCGACATTGACCAGCTCGGCCCTGATGTCGTTGCCCTCCGATACCAGGATGATCTGGTTCGCGAGAGGCGTGTGCGTGGCGGCGTCGGTGCCGGCAAGCTCCGGCGCGGCGGCGAAGACATAGGTCTGGCCGGTACGGTCCTGCCATTCCGCGACCGTCTCGACGTGGATATCTCCCGTCGCGCCGGTGATGTCGAGCTTGACGGTGTCGCTTCCGGAGCCGCCGTCGATGAAGTCGCGGCCGGCGGTGGCGATGGCGACGTTGATCGTGTCGTTGCCCTGCTGGGCGAAGATCACATCGTTGCCCGCGCCGCCGGTGATGGTGTCGGCGCCGCCGGTCAGGCCGGTGCCCTCCGCGGCCAAATGGAAGGCATGAGAGCGGATATCGGCCAGGCTCATCGACTGAAGCGCGGCCCAGCCGCCTTGGGGCGTGTCGCCGAAGATGATGTCGTTGCCCGCCCCGCCATCGATGGTGTCGCCACCCAGCGAGGTGACCGTCTTCTGGCCCAGCAGGGAAACCACGGTCTGCAATTCATCGGCCGTGGTGATGCTGGTCTCGTGACCGCTGCTGTCCACGCCGTTGAGAGCCGTGTCCCCCGCGCTGCCGCTGCCCACGGCGATACCGATCGCGTTGATCGTGTACCCCTTACCCTCGATCGTATTTTCCAGATTGGTGAGCGTACTGCCGGTGTTGCCTTGGTTGGGCTCGCCATCGGAGATGAACACGACCTGCTTGACGTCGGCGCCGGTCAGCGGGTTGCTGCCGTTGATCCAGCTCAACGTGCTGTTCAGAGCGGCCTCGTAGTTGGTGCCCTGCTGAAGGTTGTTGCTGAGATTCTCGATGTTTTGGTTGAAATAGGCATCCACCTGGGCAGGCGTCATCGCCACGCCGTTCTTGATCAGGTCGAGCGGAGCCCCGCCCACCTCGCTGGCACTGATGCCGAACTTGATGATCTCGACCCGGACATCCTGGGCGCCGCTGCCGGCAAGCTGCTTGAGGAGGGCATGGACCGCATCCTCGAGCGCCTCGATCCGCGCTTCATTGCCTGTGCCGAACCCGATATTGGTGGTCATGCTCTGCGAGACGTCGAGCACCAGCACGATGTTGGCCTTCGACCCCGGCGTCACCGTCTCCAGCGCGCCGGCATCGCCGGCGATGATGTCGTTGCCGGAGGTGCCGACAATCGCGCCGTCCGGCTCCACGTTCGGCTTGACGTGGTCGTCCGCCGTGCCGGGTTGACCGGCACCGGTGTCGTCGAGATTAGAGCCGACGATGAGCTTGCCGGTGTCGGCCAGCGTGATCGTCAGCGTCGCCGGGGTGCTCTTGTCGCCGTCCCCGTCGGTCAGCGTGTAGGTGAACGTGTCGGTGCCGCTCCCGCTGTCGCCGTCCGCGCGGGTGTAGGTGTAGCTGCCGTCGGACGAGATCGTCAGGTCGCCGTGCTGGCCGTGGATCGTCACCGAGCCGCCGGCGTCGATGTCGGCGGCGTGGCCGTCAAAGCCAGTGGCCGAGGACACGTGGGCGCCGTCCGCACCCTGCGCGTCGGCGCCGGAATTCGTGGTGCCTTCACCGGTGATGACGTTGCCGTCCGTCGTGGTGCCCGTGCCGACACTGTCGGTGTCGTTATGAGCGATCGGCGCGTCGTCGACGATGCTGATGACGAGGCTCTTGGCGGCACTGGCCTCGGGCGTTCCGTCATTATCGGAGACGACGACCTCGAAGCTCTTCGATGAGACAGTAGCAGCGTCGGTATTGTCCAGCAGCGTGTAGCTGTAGTGGATCACGCCGGCGCCGGTTGTGGGGTCGTAGGTGTAGTAGGCGCTGAGCTTGCCGGTACCGTCCGCGTCCGTGATGGTCACGGCATTGGCCAAACCGGCACCGATCGTCTCGCCGCCGAGCTTGACCGACGACACACCATCTACCGAGGTGAACGCGATTTCGCCGGACGCCGTGGTCGACAGGCTCGAATCCGAGCCTGCGGGTTCGCCGCCACGCTGGCCAAGACCAGCCTCGTAAACCGTGTTCGTGGTGTCAGAAACCGCCGGGTTCGGGACATCACCTACAGATGGCGTGCTGTCGGGAATGGCGATCGTCAGCGTCGCATGCGACAGGTCGCCGTCGCCGTCCTTGATGGTGTAGGTGAAGACGTCGTTGACGCCACCGGCCGAGCCGGCATCGCGGGTATAGGTGTAGCTGCCGTCGGCGTGCAGTTCCAGCGAACCGTACTGGCCCGCGACCATCGTCCCGGCAACCGCTACATCCGCCTCGGCACCATTGTAGCCGACGACATGCGTCACGCCGCCGCCGCTATCCTTGCCGTCCGCGCCGAACACGTCGGCAACGCCGCCATTACCGTCGGCCGACAGGACGTTCCCGCCGACAGACGCCTTGCCTGCCGCCAGGCTGACGTTATCCGTATTGGCGTGCGGCGCGTCGTCGGTGATGTCGATGACGAGCTGTGCGGTTGCGGAGGACACGTCGCTTTTGTCCGTCACGGTCAGCGTGAAGCTGTCGCTTGGGGTGTCGGTACCGTCCTTCGTCGCATCGGTGAGCGTGTAGGAATAGGACAACGTCCCTTGATCGGCATCGTAGCCGTAGACCGTCAGGGTGCCGTGGCCGCCTGCAACCGTCGAACCATTGGTAAGGTCCTTGCCTACAAGGTCTGACACGTTGAAGGTATGGCCAAGGATCGTCACCGACTTGATGTCGTCGACGTTGTCCGCATCTCCCAGCGTGATCGTGCCAGTGGTGACATTGCCGTGACCGGGGTTCGAGCCGTCCGGCTGCGTGTCGTGACCCTCGATGCCGGCCTCATTGACGGAATTGTTGCCGCCGGTCGGTGTCACCGAGATCGTCGGCTCGTGGTCGGCGCCGGTGACGTTGAACGTCACCGTGGCGTGCGACAGATCGCCGTCGCCGTCCTTGATGGTGTAGGTGAACGTATCCGTCTTCGTGTCGCCCTTGACCAGGTCTTTCGCCGCAGCCATGTCGGCCACGTAGCTGTAGCTGCCGTCCGCGTTCAGCGTCAGATGGCCATAGGTGCCCTCAACGGACTGGGCCACCGTGGCCGGAGCCTCGCTGTCGGCCTGCGTGTCGCCCTTGGCAACGCCGACAACCCCGTGGCCGAAGCCGCCGGCAAAACCGTCCGCGCCGGCAAAACCGTCCGCGCCGGCGATGTCGTTATGCAGCACGCCATCAGCGTCCGCATGCACCGTCGCGTTCGCCTCAACGCTGTTCGTATCCGCAACGGCCTTAGGCACGTCGTCGACGATGTTGATCGAAAGCGTCGTCGACTGCGGATCGCCGTCTGAATCCACGACCTGGACCGCGAAGCTCTCGTGCGCCGTATCGCCAGACGTCGTGTGCGCAAGCGTATAGGAGTAGCTGTAAACTCCCCCGCTGAATGTCACGGTCAGGTCGCCGTACTGGCCATGCACCGTGATGCCCGTCGTCCCGGCGTTGGTCACGTCGACCTGATGATTGTCCTTGTCCGTCACATACAGATGGCCAACCGTGTCGCCGCCCGTTGCGATGTTGAACGATCCCGTCGCAGTCTCTCTCGCGTCAAGGGTGTTTTGCGGATCGGCAGCCGTCGCGGTCGAGCCGCCGGCAAGACCAGCCTCGTACACCGTCTCAGTGGAGTGCGTGCCGATCGCGATCGTCGGCGTCGAGTCTTTCTGCAGCGTGATCGTGACCTGCGCCTGCGACGAATCGCCGTCGCCATCAACGATCTGATACCGGAACGTCACCGTTCCTTCCTCGCCGGCAGCCGGCGTGTATTGGAACTGGCCGTTGCCAAGATACACGACATGCGAGTCGCCGACCGCCGTCGTTCCGTTCAACAGTACGCTGCCCGCAACAAGACTGACCTTGCCGTTCACTGCGGACGGGTCAACTCCGTCAGCGCCAGAAATATCGTTCGTTAGTACGTTGACGAGAACCGCCGTGTTCTCGCCCGACTGCGTCGAGCTATCCGCCTTGGCCGTCGGCACGTCGTCCTTGATGTCGATGAAGAGGGTGGCGGTGCCCGTTGCACCGCTCTGGTCGGTCACGACCAGCGAGACGGTGTCGCTTTCAGTGCCGGCACCGTCCGCCGTCGCAGACTTCAGCTCGTAACTGTAGTGCGCCACGCCATTGGTATAATCGGTGATCGTCAGCGTGCCCAGCGGCGTGTCCACATGTGAGCCGACAAGGTTCGCCAAGAGGATCGGCGTGCCGCCGTTCAGGGTCACGCTCTTGATGTCGCTGACCCCGTCCGCATCCGCCAGCGTGATCGTGCCGGTGGCGACATTGCCATGACCGGCGTCAGAGCCGGCCGGCTGCGCGTTGTGCGCCACAATACCGGCCTCGTCGACGACGTTGTGGCCGCCGACCGCGCCGCGTGTCGGCGTTACCGTGATCGTCGGAGTCTGGTTCATTTCGGCATGCACGTTGATGGTGCCGCTGACGGCATCGCCGTCGCCATCGGTCAGGTGGGCAGTGAAGGACAGGTCCGTGGTGGTCGAGGTCGTGGTGGTGCCGACGATGGCGCTGTCGAGCACGATCTTGAAGCCGCCGTTGGGCGTGCCGTTGGTGCCAGTGAATTCGACATAGTCTATCGTGGCGCCGGTCGGGGCGGTGAAGGTCAGGGTGCCGTCCTCCGCGGCGAGGGACTTGCTGCTGTCCTCCGCCTCCGCATAGCTGCCATCGGAGTAGTGCACGATATAGCCTACGCTGCCGTCCTTCGAGAAGCTGAAGGTTACGCTGCTCGTCGCTGTGCCGGTATCGGCCTGCTTGAAGTCGAAATGCAGGGTTTCGCCGTCATTAAAATTAGCGTTGCCGACCCCGATACCCGCACCTGAACCATCGATGGTGGCAGAGTTGCCCGACGCAAAGGCGGTCAGCTTCGCGATAACGGCGGTGGTGCCATGCATCACGTCCACTTCATTGTTCGGCTGGTGGCTATAAGTGAACGCATTATCAGAATTCTTGAGGGTGTCGCTCCCCGCGACGGTGTGGCCGAAGGCCTGGTAATCCGTGAACGTATAGCCCTTGTCGTCGGCATTGAGCACCAGCTTGAAGACCTGGCTGGCGCTGGCCGGCGCGTTGCTGTCCGACGGGGCCGCGCCGGTGTAGGCGATCAGCGTATGGCCGTCGGCGCTGATCCAGTAGCGCACGGGCTCGCCGCCGGAGACGAGATCGGCCGGCGCGACATTGCCAGCGAGGCTGCTGCGGTCGAAGCTGACGCCGTCGGCGCCCGCGTGGAAATCGATCGCACCGTCATGCGCACCCTGATAGGGGACGGTGACCGTGTCGATGGTCCCCAGCGTCGGGCTGTCGTCGTTGACCGTGACGCTCAGCGTGTTCGATGCGGTGTCGCCGTCGCCGTCCGTCACCTGATAGGTGAAGGTGAGCGTCTGGTTATCTTCCCATGCCGTTTGCGGCCCGTCGTTCTTGAAATCCGGGTCGGTAAACGGATGGTCGAGCGGCGCGTTGATCGTAACTTTATAGGAGGCGCCCGTCGTCGTCTGGTTGACGTCGAGAATGACCGCCGGATTGTCGGTACCGAAATGCGCACTGGTGCCGACATAGGAATGGGTCGCGGCATTCCACGCGAAGGTCACCACTTCACTAGTGGCTACGCCGTCAGCAGGGTTCACCCAGAGGACCTTAAGCGTATCACTGACACCACCCGCGCTGTTGGTAACGTTGACGCCGGTGATCTCGAACGACTTGAGGCCATCGGCGCCCGCGCTGAACGTCAGGTTGCCGCTGACGATCTTGAGGGCATCGGTCACGTCGTTCGGTCCGTCCGGAATGCCGTTCGGCTGCCCTTCATCGTCGAGCGTCGCGGTAGCGGGAGCGGCACTCGCGTTCGGTCCGTCGTCGGCGAAGCTGATGTGAGCGCCGAGGTCGATCGTGGCGCTGTCGGAGGCCTTGTCGCCGTCATAATCAGTGACCGTCACCTTCTCGGTGAGCGTGATCAGGTCGGCGCCCAGCGCCACAGTCTGGCTATCGTAATGGTCGGTTGCGCCCGGAGTCGCATGGTCGATCGGGCCGTACTGGGTGAGTTTCACCGTGCCATCGCTGCCCACCGCGACGGTGAACACGGTATTCGAGAGGTTGACATCGGACAAATGCGATGCCGTCGACCCGACGATCTTTCCGTTGCCGACTTCATAGAGGTAGATCGACTGGCCGTGGCTATCGAGGAGAGAATCCCTGCCGTTGCCGCCGGTTACATCCAGCGAATAGGTCTTGGCGATCCCGCCGCCGGCAGCGGCGCCGTCGGCGCCGAAGGACGGGGTGAATGAGAACACGCCGTTAAAGTTCGCGGACGAGGTCGCGGTATCGGAGTTCGAGCCGATCGTGCCGGCGTCATGCGTCGTCAGCGTGACGCTGAGAGCGCCATTCACCGTTACATCAACGCTCGGGCCGTCGTCGGCGAACTTGATGTGGCCGCCGAGGTCGATCGTGGCGCTGTCGGAGGCCTTGTCGCCGTCGTAATCGGTGACCGTCACCTTTTCGGTGAGCGTGATCAGGCCGGTGCGCAGCGCCACGGTCTGGCTGTCGAAGTCGTGGGTTGCACCGTTCGGCGTGTGGTCGATCGGGCCGTACTGGGTCAGCGTGACCTTGCCGTCGCTATCGACGGTGACGGTGAACACGGTGTTCGTGTCGTTGACATCGGACAAATGCAATGCGGTCGAGCCGACGATCTTGCCATCGGCGGTCTCAAAGAGGTGGATCGACTGGCCGTGGCTATTGAGGAGAGAATCCCTGCCGTTGCCGCCGGTCACGTCCAGCGAATAGGCCTTGGCGATCCCGCCGCCGTCAGCGGCGCCGTCGGCGCCGAAGGACAGGTTGGTTACCGAGAACGCATTGCCGAAGTTCGCGACCGAGGTCGCGGTGTCGGAGGCCAAGCCGATCGTGCCGGCGTCATGCGTCACCAGCGTAGCGGCGGTATATTCAGTCGCCCTCACGTCAACGCTCGGGCGGTCGTCGGCGAAGCCGATATGGCCGCCGAGATCGAAGGAGGCGCTGCTGGTTGCCTTGTCGCCGTCGAAATCGGTGATCGTCGCCGTCGCGGTCAGCGAGACGAGGTTGCCGGCGAGCGAGATGTTTGCGTCATGGCCGTTTCCGACATGGTCGATCGCGTCATACTGGGTGAGCGTGACCTTGCCGTCGCCGTTGACCGTGATCTTGAATACCGCGCTCTGCGCAGGGTCCGAACCGGAGGTCGAACCGTAGACCGTATCGCCGATCTGATAGAGATAGATATGATTGCCGTGGCTTGAAAGCCCGGAGTCGACCTGGCCATCCTGACCCTGCTGGCCCGTCACCGCAAGCGCATAGCTGGTGGAGATGTGGCCGGCGCCGTCCGCGCCATAGTCGAAAGCCATCTTGAACACGCCGGCGAAGCTGTCGCTGTCCGTATCGAAGGAATGGTGGACGAGGTCGGCGTCGCTGGTGCCGAGAACGACCCTTGACCACTCGCCGGCGCTCAGCTTGATCCAGGGCTTGTCGTCGGTGAAACCGATATGGCCGCCGAGATCGAAGGAGGCGCTGCTGCTGTTCGTGTCGTTGTCGTAGTCGGTGATGGTGGCGGTCGCCGTCAGCGAGACCAGGCCGCTATCGAGCGAGATGTGCTGGCCGTTGCCCTCTCCGACATGGTCGATCGCGCCATACTGGGTGAGTTTCACCGTGCCGTCGCTGCCCACTTCGATCTTGAACACGGTGTTGCCGTCGTGTCCGACGTTATTGGCCGACGTATCCGTCGAACCGTAGACCGTATCGCCGATCTGATAGAGATAGATATTGTGGCCGTGGCTTTCGAGCCCGGAGTTGACCAGGCCGTCCTTGCCCGGTTCGCCCGTGACCGTAAGCGCATAGCTGGTGACGACGCTGCCCGCGCCGTCTGCGCCATAATGGGGATCGATCGTGAACACGCCGGCGAAGCTGTCGCTGTCCGTATCGAAATGAAAGCCTTCCGTGTGGGAGTCGCGGGTGTTGAGGACGATATCCGACTCGCCGCTGAGGCTCACCGTGATCGAAGGCGTGTCGTCGGCGAAGCTAATGTGGCTGCCGAGATCGAGCGATGCGCTGCTGGTTGCCTTGTCGCCGTCGAAATCGGTGATTGTCGCCGTCGCGGTCAGCGAGACCAGCTTGTCGGCAAGCGAAATGTTCGTGTCATGGCCTTCCCCGAGATGATCGATCGGGCCAAACTGGGTCAGGGTCACGGTGCCGTCGCTGCCGACAGCGATCGTGAAGACAGCGTGGCCTTCCTTCGCGGCATCAGCGGCAGAGGCATCCGTCGAACCGTAGATCACGCCCTCGACCTGATAGAGGTAGATCGTCTGGCCGTGGCTTTCGAGCCCGGACGAAACGTGACCCTCCTGCTGGCCGCCGGTCAGGGAAAGGGCATAGCTGGTGACGGTGCTGCCCTTGCCGTCGGCGCCATAGTCGGAGACGGCGTGGAATATGCCGGCGAAGCTTGCGCTGGCCGTATCGGAGGACTGGCCGACGAGGTGGGCATCGCTGGTGCCGAGCGCGTCCTCAAGCTCGCCGCTGGCGCTGAGCGTGATCGAAGGCTTGTCGTCGGCGAAGCCGATGTGGCCGCCGAGATCGAGGGAAGCGCTGCTGGTTGCCGTGTCGCCGTCGCGGTCGGTGATGGTTGCCGTCTCGGTCAGCGTGACGAGGTGGGTGGCAAGCGAGATATTCGCGTCATTGCCGCTCCCGAGATGGTCGATCGGGCCAAACTGGGTCAGCGTCACCGTGCCGTTGCCGTTGACCGTGATCTTGAACACGGCGTCGTGCTCGGCGCCCGAAGCGGAAGCGGAGGTCGAACCGTAGACCGTATCGCCGATCTGATAGAGATAGATATGATTGCCGTGGCTTTCGAGCCCGGAGTCGACCCGGCCGTCGTGGGCCTGGCCCGTCACCGCAAGCGCGTAGCGGGCGACGATATGGCCCGCGCCGTCCGAACCATAGCTGGAGTCGGTGTGGAACACGCCCGCGAAGCTGGCGCTGGCGCTGTTGGTGCCGGAGGCATGGCCGATGAGGTTGGCGTCGCTGGTGCTGAGCGTGCCCTCCAGCTCACCGCTGACGCTCAGCGTGATCGACGGCTTGCCGTCGACCCGGAAACGGTCGAGGCCGCGGCCGCTGATGAGATTGCCAGGACCACCGTCCGGCTGGTCCGTATTGCCCAGAAGGTCCGCGATCTGCGGCGGTATGTGGCCGGGCTGGTCGATCGTATCGAAGTTGCCGCCGGAGCTGGGGGCCGAGGCATGGGCCGAATAGGAGCCGTCGGGACCGGCCGCGACGTTGATGTGGCTCTGTTCCAGAGCCGCGACGACCGCCTGCTGGGGAAGGGCCACGTCGCCGATCAGGAAGGTCGGCACGTGCAGCGCGCCGTTGACGATCACGATTTTCGTTCCGTCGGCCTGGATGAGAACGAGGTTCACGCCCTCGACGCGGATGTCGTCGATCGAGACGTTCGCGGCAAGATGCGCGATGTTCTGCGCGTCGGGCACGATCTCGTTGGCATTGCCGCCGCCGGCCGGCTGGGTGTTCGCCGCCTGCTCGCCGCCGGTCTGCTGCGGGTCCGCCGCCTGGGCGACTTCCATGCGAGGTGCATCCGAAGCCTGCATGCCGGCCTCTTCCCGGATCACGGAAAGAAAGTCTTGCGAAGCGTCTTCATGATCGACGGTCGAAATGCGCGGCTCTTCGTTGGACATGGCGGTCACCCTTTAAAACGATACGTGACGCTATCAACGCCGAGCGTCTTCCGATTGCAAGGGTTCCTTAACGGGCGAGATATAGCCCGTTATGCATGCACCCAAAAATGTTTGACGGACAGTTAATTTAGGGGCCGGAAAGAAGGAAAAAATCGCTAAAATTCTAGTGATTTACGAATTTTTCTACCGTTCCGCCGCGTGCCCGAATCGTCATGCCGAACCCCGGCGAAAACGAGGCTCCGCCGCCGCGGACTCATAGAAAGACCCGCCGTTCCGCCGCCACAAGCTCCTGCAGGAAGTCGGCGACGGTGCGCACGCGCACGAGGTCGCGCGCGCTCTCGTGATAGGTCGTCCAGTAGGCGCGGCGGATCGCGGCGGCGGGCAGGATGTGTTCCAGTTCGGGATATTGCCGGGCGATATAGTCGTGCAGGATGCCGATGCCGGCGCCGGAGCGCACCGCCTCCGTCTGGCCGATCGAGGTGGAGATTTCGAAGGCGGCGTCCCAGCTTCGCATCACCTCGCCGGTGAAATCGAGCGAGGGGGTGAAGATCAGGTCCTCGACATAGCCGATGCGCGGATGGCCCCGCAGCGCCTCGATGCTGTCGGGCGTGCCGGCCGCAGCGAGATAGGCTTTCGAGGCATAGAGCCCGAGCGTATAATCGGTGAGCTTGGAAGAGACGAGGCGGCCTTGCTCCGGCCGCTCCAGCGTGATGGCGATATCCGCCTCGCGCTGTGACAGCGAGAAGGAGCGGGGCACCGGCACGAGCTGGATGCGCAGCTCCGGATGGCGCGCGATCAGCCGGCCGAGGCGCGGGGCGAGGAAGGAGACGCCGAAGCCGTCCGGCGCGCCGATGCGCACCGTGCCGGCGATCGTGCTGTCGAGATGGCCGACGCTCGCCTGCGCGCGCAGCATCTCGGTCTCCATCCGCTCGGCCGCGTGCAGGAAGATTTCGCCTTCCGCCGTCAGGTCGCAGCCGTTGGTGCGGCGGATCAGAAGCCGCGCCTTCAGCCGCTCCTCCAGCGTGGTGACGCGGCGGCTGAGGGTGGCGTGGTTGACACCGAGGCGGCGGGAGGCGGCAAGGATCTGGCCCGTGCGCGCCACCGCGAGAAACATGCGCACGTCGTCCCAGTCCATGGTCGCCTCGACTATAATTTTTGCACAACGGTTGCTTAAATCAGTTCATTGATTTGTGCAAATTGAAGTGCGATTGTTTCGCCATCGAAAACCCAGGAGGAGATGATCCATGCGTGAGATCGGTCACTTTATCGGCGGCAAGCATGTGGCGGGCACCAGCGGCCGCACCGGCAAGGTCTACAATCCCGCGACCGGCGAAGTGCAGGCGGTGCTGTCGCTTGCGAGCGACGCGGAAATCCGCGCCGCGGTCGAAAACGCCAAGGCCGCGCAGCCGAAATGGGCCGCCACCAACCCGCAGCGCCGCGCGCGCGTCTTCTTCAAGTTCGTCGAACTCCTGAACACGCATATGGACGAGCTGGCCGAAATGCTCTCGAGGGAGCACGGCAAGACGGTCGAGGACTCCAAGGGCGACATCATCCGCGGCCTGGAAGTCTGCGAATTCGTCTGCGGCATTCCGCACCTGCAGAAGGGCGAGTTCACCGAGGGCGCAGGCCCGGCGATCGACATGTATTCCATTCGCCAGCCGGTCGGCATCGGCGCGGGCATCACGCCGTTCAACTTCCCGGCCATGATCCCGATGTGGATGTTCGCCCCGGCGATCGCCTGCGGCAACGCCTTTATCCTGAAGCCTTCCGAGCGCGATCCGTCCGTGCCGCTGCGCCTTGCCGAGCTGATGATCGAGGCCGGCCTGCCGGCGGGCATCCTCAACGTCGTCAACGGCGACAAGTCGGCGGTCGACGCGATCCTCACCGATCCGGATATCGCCGCCGTTTCCTTCGTCGGCTCGACGCCGATTGCCCGCTACGTCTATGGCACAGCGGCGATGAACGGCAAGCGCGCCCAGTGCTTCGGCGGCGCCAAGAACCACATGATCATCATGCCGGACGCCGACATGGATCAGGCCGTCAATGCGCTGATGGGCGCGGGCTACGGCTCGGCCGGCGAGCGCTGCATGGCGGTCTCGGTCGCGGTTCCCGTCGGCGAAGACACGGCAGACCGCCTCGTCGCCGCGCTGGCGCCGAAGGTCGAGGCGCTGCGCATCGGTCCTTATACGGACGACAAGGCCGACCTCGGCCCGGTCGTCACTAGGGAAGCGCAGGCGCGCATCCGCGGCCTGATCGACAGCGGCGTGGAGCAGGGCGCCAAGCTCGTGGTCGACGGCCGCGACTTCAAGCTCCAGGGCTACGAGGACGGCTATTTCGTCGGCGGCTGCCTGTTCGACCGCGTCACGCCGGACATGGACATCTACAAGACCGAAATCTTCGGACCGGTGCTTTCGGTCGTCCGCGCCAGGAACTACGAGGATGCCATCGCCCTGCCGATGAAGCACGAATACGGCAACGGCGTCGCCATCTACACCCGCGACGGCGACGCGGCGCGCGATTTCGCCAGCCGCATCAACATCGGCATGATCGGCGTCAACGTGCCGATCCCGGTCCCGCTGGCCTACCACTCCTTCGGCGGCTGGAAGGCGTCGAGCTTCGGCGACCTCAACCAGCACGGCACGGACTCGATCAAGTTCTGGACGCGCACCAAGACGATCACCTCCCGCTGGCCCTCCGGCATCAAGGACGGCGCCGAATTCGTCATGCCGACCATGAAGTAAGGCGCACCCGCCCGAACCGTCGTTTTCGATCCGCCCGGCACGTCCGGGCGGATTTTTCATTTTTCCCTTCCCGTCACCTTGCTTCGGCGGGGCAAACGATATAGAACAAAAAGGGAACAATGGAGGCGAACATGACGGCCGCAACCTATCAGATCGATTATCTGGAATTTCCGTCCACGGACGGCCTGAAGACGAGGCGCTTCTTCGAGGAGGCGTTCGACTGGAGCTTCATCAGCTACGGGCCGAATTATCATGCGATCGTCGCGGCCGGCATCGACGCCGGGGTCCAGAGCGACGCCGGACAGGCGACGGCGGCACCGCTCGCCGTCATCCGCACCACCGATCTGGAGGCGGCGCAGCGCGCCGTCGAGCTTGCCGGCGGCGTGGTCATCCGCCCCGCCTTCAACTTTCCGGGCGGCCGGCGCTTTCATTTCCGCGAGCCGGGCGGCAACGAGATGGCGGTCTGGGTCTCCGTGTCGTGAGTTTGCAGGCGGTGCCGCTTCGATAACGTGAACGGGATTTCCTACTTTTGGAATTGTTCAAAACTGGGAAAGACACTATATAGCTCACAAACGGCACGACGGACGGAGATCGGCATGCGCCTGACCAAGCAGACCAACTATGCGGTGCGCATGTTGATGTATTGTGCCGCCAATGACGGCCAGCTGAGCCGCATCCCGGAAATCGCCAGGGCCTATGGCGTTTCGGAACTGTTTCTCTTCAAGATTCTGCAGCCGCTGACCAAGGCGGGGCTAGTGGAAACGACGCGCGGCCGCAACGGCGGCGTGCGCCTCGGACGGGCCGCCGACAAGATCACGCTCTTCGACGTGGTCAAGGTCACCGAGGACAGCTTCGCCATGGCCGAGTGCTTCGAGGATGGCGAGGTGGAATGCCCGCTCATCGACAGTTGCGGCCTGAACTCGGCGCTGCGCAAGGCGCTCAACGCCTTTTTCGACGTGCTCGCCGAATACACCATCGACGATCTCGTCAAGGCGCGTCCGCAGATCAATTTCCTGCTCGGCCTGACGCCGGCCGACCATGCGGCCGCAACCGGCAAGCACGCGGTGACGGCGCCGGCGGCCTGAATTTCGAGAGACTGATATTCCTGAAAATGGCGGCCGTCAGCGACGGCCGCCATTTGCGTTTCGGCCTTTCGCAATGACGGCGGAAGCGGTGGATAATGTTCCGTTTCCGTCGAAATTCATGTCGCTTTCATCGAAATATTTCTAAAAACACCCGAAAATGGTTCAAAAATTTCCAAACTTAATCGGTTGTAAAAAATTCATGGCTTGCGTGTTGCTTTCGCACCTCAAATATCGTTCCATCTGCCGTCGATCGGACCCGCGTGTCTGAATCCGCTTCAAAAGAAGAACAAACCTGGGAAACCTCATCATGAAAAAGCTCTCTGTCCTGCTGGCAGCGACCGCTCTGGCCTCGGTCATGGCGACGGCTGCCTGGTCCAAAACGCTGGTTTATTGCTCGGAAGGGTCGCCGGAAGGCTTCGATCCCTCGATCTATACCGCCGGGACGACGTTCGACGCCTCCTCGCGCACGGTCTACAGCCGCCTCGTCGAATTCAAGCATGGCAGCACCGAAGTCGAGCCCGGCCTCGCCGATAGCTGGACCGTTTCTCCGGACGGCAAGGAATACACCTTCAAGCTGCATCCGGGCGTGAAGTTCCAGACGACCGACTTCTTCACCCCGACGCGCGACCTCACCGCCGACGACGTCGTCTTCTCCTTCGACCGCCAGCTTCGCCAGGATACGCCCTGGGCCAAGTACGTCGCGGGCGGCGCCTACGAATATGCCGCCGGCATGGGCTTCCCGGACCTCATCAAGTCGGTCGAGAAGGTCGACGACCTGACGGTCAAGTTCACGCTCAACCATCCCGAAGCGCCGTTCATCGCCGACCTCGCCATGGACTTCGCCTCGATCATGTCGAAGGAATATGCCGACTCGCTGCAGAAGGCCGGCAAGATGGAGCAGCTCAACCAGCAGCCGCTCGGCACCGGCCCCTTCACCTTCGTCGCCTACCAGCCGGATGCCGTCATCCGCTACAAGGCCAACGACACCTACTTCAAGGGCAAGGAAAAGATCGACGACCTCGTCTTCGCGATCACCAAGGACGCCTCGGTCCGCGCCCAGAAGCTCAAGGCCGGCGAATGCCACCTGATGCCGTACCCGAACGCCGCCGATATCAAGGATCTGAAGGCCGACTCCAGCCTCAAGGTTCTGGAACAGCCGGGCCTGAACATCGCCTACCTCGCCTACAACACGCTGGTTGCGCCGTTCGACAAGGCGGAGGTGCGCCGCGCGCTGAACATGGCGATCAACAAGCAGGCGATCGTCGACGCGGTCTTCCAGGGCTCCGCCGAGGTCGCCAAGAACCCGATCCCGCCGACCATGTGGTCCTATAACGACTCCATCAAGGACGACGAGTACAATCCGGACGAAGCCAAGAAGATGCTCGAAGCCGCCGGCGTCAAGGATCTTTCCATGAAGATCTGGGCGATGCCGGTGTCGCGTCCGTACATGCTGAACGCGCGCCGCGCCGCCGAGCTGATGCAGGCGGACCTCGCCAAGGCCGGCGTCAAGGTCGAGATCGTCACCCACGAATGGGCCGAGTACCTGAAGAACTCGTCCGCCAAGGACCGTGACGGCGCCGTCATCCTCGGCTGGACCGGCGACAACGGCGATCCGGACAACTTCCTGGATACGCTGCTCGGCTGCGAAGCCGTCGGCGGCAACAACCGCGCCCAGTGGTGCAACCAGGAATTCGACGCCCTGACCAAGAAGGCCAAGCAGACCGCCGACGTCGCGGAGCGCACCAAGCTCTACGAACAGGCGCAGGTCGTCTTCAAGCGTGAAGCGCCCTGGGCGACGCTCGACCACTCGACCGAATTCGTTCCGATGAGCGCCAAGGTTTCCGGTTTCGTGCAGGACCCGGTCGGTGTTCACCGTTTCGACGGCGTCGATATCGCTGAATAACGAAATCTATGCAAAGATGCCTGGGTAACCGGGCGTAACCGGCGGTCAGGGACTTTACCTGACCGCCGGAAAACTATTGGACATCCTGCCATGTTGCGATTTTTTCTTGGGCGCCTCGCCGTCCTGATCCCAACGTTTCTCGGCGTCTCGCTCATAGCCTTTTCCTTCATCCGCCTGCTGCCCGGAGATCCGGTGATGCTGATGTCGGGCGAGCGCGTCATGGCGCCGGAGCGGCACGCCGAGATCATGCACGACCTCGGCTTCGACCGGCCGATCGCCGTGCAATATCTGAGCTATCTCGGCAACGTGCTGAAAGGCGACCTCGGCACGTCGATCGTGACCAAGCGGCCAGTGCTGCAGGAGTTCGGCGCGCTGTTTCCGGCAACGCTCGAACTGTCGATCTGCGCCATCATCCTGGCCATCGTGCTCGGCATCCCGGCGGGCGTGATCGCGGCCATAAAGCGCGGCTCCTTCTTCGACCAGGCGCTGATGGGCA
>Ga0153956_1000966_pt1 | contig 28510 bp, 30 predicted proteins | sample TSFL040MetaG_FD_104704 | JGI IMG/M metagenome (GOLD analysis project Ga0153956, IMG submission 104704) | Attine ant fungus gardens microbial communities from Florida, USA - TSFL040 MetaG | ecosystem: Host-associated > Fungi > Mycelium > Unclassified | place: USA: Florida, Wekiwa Springs... | reverse complement strand
GCCTACGACCAGGGGAAGAAGCTGGTCGGGCGCCTCCGCAAGACGATCCCGCGCCAGCTCTTCGACGTGCCGGTGCAGGCGGCGATCGGCTCCAACATCCTCGCCCGCGAGACGGTCAAGGCGCTGCGCAAGGACGTCACCGCGAAGCTCTACGGCGGCGACGTCACCCGCAAGAACAAGCTGCTGAAGAAGCAGAAAGCGGGGAAGAAACGGATGAAGGCCGTGGGCCGGGTGGAAGTACCGCAGGAGGCGTTCCTCGCGGTGCTGGAGATCGACTGACCTGGCCGGCCGGCCAGGAAGGGTCCTGATCCCCTTCTGAACCGGTAGGTTTCCGCGCCATGGCGATCAAGACCGATGCGGTCGGTAAGTCGTGGCCGTCGACGACGTACCAGGTGGGCCGCGAGAAGATCAGGGAGTACGCGACGGTGCTGGGGATCGAGAACCCGGTCCACTACGACGTCGGCGCCGCCCGCGAGGCCGGCTTCCGTGACGTCGTCGCCCCGCCGATGTTCGCCGTCGTCTACTCGATGCACGCGCTGGCGCCGGCGATGTTCGACCCCGAGGTGGGGATGAACTTCGCGACGATGGTGCACGGCGGCCAGACCTTCGAGTGGGACGAGCCGGCCTGCTCCGGCGACGAGATCACCACCACCGCGAAGTGCGTCTCGATCGAGGAGAAACTCGGCAACGGGTTCTACGTCTTTGAGACGACTTCCGTGAACGGGGCCGGCGCCGAGGTCGTGCGCGGCACCTGGACCAACATCGTCAGGGGGGTTTGAGGTGGCCGACTGGAAAGCCGGGGACGCGGTGCCGGAGCTGCGCGTGACGCCCGACAAGTACCTGACCAACCGTTACGCGGGCGCCTCGGGCGACTTCAACCCGATCCACATCGACGCCGACTTCGCCAAATCCGTGGGCCTTCCGAGCAACATTCTCCACGGCCTCTACTCGATGGGGCTGGTCGCCAAAGCGGCGGCGCAGGGTCTCGGGGACGGCGACCCGCGGGCGCTGAAGAAGCTGACGGTCCAATTCCGCGGCATGGGGCTGCCGGAGCAGGAGATCGTCGTCACGGGGAGTGTCAAGGAGGTCGAGGGGGACCGGGTGACGGTCGATCTCGAGGCGGCCCAGGGCGACAATCGGATCATCCGCAACGCGCGGGCCGAGCTGGAGCTTTAGCGGGGGAGACCGGGGGACGGGTTCGTGGGGGGCGGGCCGGGATGGCCCCTTCCCTCACAACTGCGGGGACGTTCGTCCAGGGTCCATCCCGTCCCCGCTCGTGAGGCGTGGCGGGGGCTCCGGGCCGCGGGCTCCTAAGCTTCAGGGATGCTCACCGAGCGTCAGGAACTGATTCTTCGGCTGGTCGTCGACGCGTATCTCGCGTCGGCGCGGCCCGTGCCTTCGAAGGAGGTCGCTTCGATGCCGGGGGTGGAGTGGGGGGCTTCGACCGTGCGGGCGGAGCTGGCGCTGCTCGAGACGGAGGGCTACCTGACGCATCCGCACACCTCGGCGGGGCGGGTGCCGACCGACTCCGGCTACCGGCGTTATGTCGACCTGCTGCTCGAATCGGGGGCGGCGCCGGGCGAGGCGCGGGTGGAGCTTGAACTGTCGCGGCTGCGGCGCGAGGTCGACGCGGCGATGCGGGAGACGACGGCGGCGCTCGCCCAGGTCACCGACCTGGTGGCGATGGCGACCGCGCCGCAGCTCGGCGCGACGACCACGATCCACCGGGTCGAGGTCCTGAGGCTGCAACCGAACCGTGTCGTGGTGATCACGATCGCCTCGACCGGCGACGTCGACCGCCGCGTCTTCGAGTTCGAGCGCGAGGTCGACACCGGCCTGGTCGAGTGGGCCTCCAGCTACCTGAACGAGCGGCTGCGCGGCCTCGGCCTCGGCGCCCGGATGATCGCCACGCGGCTCGCCGACCCGGACCTCGACCCGGTCGAGGCGCGCTTCGTCGCCACACTCTCCCCGGCCTTCACCGAGCTGCAGCCGGAGGGTGCCGCCGACCTCTACATGGACGGCGCCGCGCGCCTCCTCTCCGGCGCCCACATCGCCGACCTGCCGCGCGCCGACGAGCTGATGCGGGCGCTGGAGCGCCGCGCCGACGTCCTCCAGATGCTGCGCTCCTCGCTCGCCGAGCGCTCCGTCTTCCTCTGGATCGGCGACGAGAACCCGCAGCCGACCCTGCGGTCGGTCAGCGTGGTGGGCGCCAACTACGGCCTCGGCCACCGCAACCTCGGCGCGGTCGGCGTGGTCGGCCCGCGACGGATGGACTACGCGACCGCGATCGCCTCGGTCCGGGTCGCCGCCCGCGAGCTCTCCCGTTACTTCGAGACCGTCTACGACGACTAAGTCAGCGAGCTCCCAACACTTATGCCACGCGATTACTACGAGGTCCTGGGCGTCTCCCGTGACGCTTCCGAGACCGAAATCAAGAAAGCGTTCCGCGGCCTGGCCCGCGAACTCCACCCCGACGTCACCGGCCACGACCCCGAGGCCGAAGCCCGCTTCAAGGAGGCGGCCGAGGCCTACGAGGTCCTCTCCGACGCCGAGCGGCGCCGCACCTACGACCAGTACGGGACCGAGGGACTGCGCTCCGGCGGCTTCGACCCCGGCGCCGGCTTCAGCTCGATCGACGACATCTTCCAGTCGCTCTTCGGCCAGGCGTTCGGCGGCGCCTTCGGTGGCGCGGCGGGCGGGCCGGCGGCCGGCGCCGACATCCTGGTCGAGACCGAGCTGACCCTCGACGAGGTCGCCACCGGGGTCGAGCGCGAGCTCTCCTACGCCGCGGTCGTCGTCTGCTCGCACTGCCGCGGCAACGGCGCCGAGCCGGGCACGCCGATCGAGACCTGCGACCGCTGTGGCGGCGCCGGCCAGCTGCGCCAGGTGACGCGGACGCCGTTCGGCCAGATGGTCCGCGGTGTCACCTGCGATGCCTGCCATGGCTCCGGCAAGGTCCCGGAGACGCCCTGCGAGGTCTGCGACGGCAGCGGGCGCGACCGCGACACGGTGACGAAAACCGTGGAAGTCCCGGCGGGGATCGAGGACGGGCAGCGCCTGCGGGTGAGCGGCCTCGGCCACGCGGGCGAACCCGGCGCGCCGGCGGGCGACCTCTACGTCCAGGTCGGGGTGGCGCCCGACGGGCGCTTCGAGCGCCAGGGCACCGACCTGGTCAGCGCCGTGCGCATCCCGGCGACCGAGGCGATGCTGGGGACGACGGTGAGCGTGTCGACGCTCGAGGGCGAGCGCGAGATCGAGCTCGAGGCGGGCACCCAGCCCGGCCACGAGGAGACGCTGCGCGGGGCGGGCCTGCCGCGGCTCGGCGGCCGCCGGCGGGGCGACCAGCGGATCGTGGTCGAGGTCGTTGTCCCGACCAACCTCTCCGAGGAGCAGCGCGAGATCGCCGAGCGCCTCGACACGACGCTCGGGCCCGACAACCTCGCGCCGCGGCACGGCGACGGCCTCTTCGGGCGCTTCCGCAACGCGTTCCGGTAGGGGTGGGCGCGCCGTGATCCGCCTGGCGGTCCGCTGTGCGCCGGATCAAGCCGACCTGGTCCTCGCCGAGCTGACCGTGCTGGCGCCGAACGGGGTGGAGGAGGCGCGCGGCCCGGGCTTCGTCGAGTACGCGATCTACGGTGGCGAGGGGGAGCTGCCGGAGTTGGGGGAGATCGACGCGGTGGTCGGCGGGCGGCGGATCGAGGTGAGCGCGACCGAGATCCCCGACGACTGGGCCGACCGCTGGCGCGACTTCCACAAACCGCTGCTGGTCGGCGGGCGGCTGTGGCTGCGGCCAAGCTGGGAGCCGGCGCGGGAGGGCGCGATCGACCTGATCGTCGACCCCGGCCAGGCCTTCGGCACCGGCGCCCACCCGACGACGCGCCTCTGCCTCGAGTACCTGCTGGAGCTGAGCGACGCCGGCGAGGCGGGCGGCGCGCTGACCGACCTCGGCACCGGCTCCGGGGTCCTCGCGATCGCGGCCGCAAAGCTCGGCTGGTCCCCGGTCACCGGCTACGACCACGAGCCGGCGGCGATCGAGGCGTCAGCCTCAAATGCCTCCATCAACGGCACCACCGCCACCTTCCACCGTAAGAACCTGCGCGAATCCCTCCCCGCGCTCGCCCCGACCTGTGTCGCGAACATGACGTCCCCCCTCCTGAAGTCCATCGCAAGCGCCCTGAGCGCCCTTGTCGGGGGGACCCGCAGGAACCTCCCCGCTGTTGTTCCGGAGGGTCCCCCCGACAAGGGCGCCCCACCATGCCCCCGAACCCTTGTCCTCTCAGGAATCCTCCCGAACGAGCTGGACGAAGTCGCCGCAGCCTTCGTCCCTTCAGGCTTCGAGGAGCAAGACCGCCGCCGGCTCGGCGACTGGGCCGCGCTCTTGCTCCGCCGCCCCCGATAGTGTCTCCAGCCATGCTGGAGCTCGGCGCCATCTACGACGGCGGCTACAAGGTCGCCCTCTTCTTCCACATCATCGCGGTCGTGGTCGCCCTCGGGCCGACCTTCGGCTACGGGATCTTCTTCTCGGTGCTGCCGAAATACCCGCGCGCCGCGCCCGCCCTGATCGAAGGCATGCGCCGCATCGACCGTTACCTGGTCAACCCCGGCATGGTGATCCTGCTGATCGCCGGCATCGTCGTGATGGCCGACAGCGGCAGCGTCTGGGAGGGCAGCAACTTCTTCATCGTCTGGGGCTTCATCGCGATCATCGCCCTGTTCGGCGTCCAGCACGGCTTCTTCGGGCCGCAGATGGCGCGGCTGCAGGAGATCGCCGAGAAGGACCTGGCCGCGGGCGACGCGCTCGGCGCCGAGTTCGAAGCGACGAGCCGGAAAATCGCCCAGATCGGCGCGGCGACCGGCATCCTGATCGTGCTGACCGTGTTCTTCATGGTCTACAAGCCGTTCATGTGAGCGACGCCGCGCTGCCGGTCGCGATGTTCGACTCCGGCGTCGGCGGCCTCACGGTTCTGCACGAGTGCCTGGTCGCCCTGCCGCAGGAGGACTACGTCTACCTCGGCGACACCGCCTGGTTCCCCTACGGACCGCGCGACCCGGCGGCGCTGCGCGCGCGCATCCGCCTGATCACCGAGAAGCTGCTGGAGCGGGGGGTGAAGCTGGTGGTGATCGCCTGCAACACGGCGACCGCGATCGGCGAGGACGTCGTCCGTGAGGTCGCGTCCGCGTACGGGGTGGCGGTGGTGCCGGTGGTCGAGCCGCAGGCCGAGATCGCCGCCGCGATCACCGAGAACGCCCGCGTCGGCGTGCTGGCGACGACCAACACGGTGGAGAGCGGCGCCTACCGGCGGGCCCTCGAAGCCCAGGGCCGCGGCCTCGACGTGATCGAGGTGGCGGCCCCGCGCCTCGCCCCCTTCATCCAGGACGGCTCGCTCTTCGACGAGGAGACGATGGAGATGGCGCGCGGTTATTGCGCCCCGCTGCGCGAGGCCGGGGTCGACACCCTGATCCTCGGCTGCACCCACTACCCGTTGGTGGCGCCGATGCTGCAACGGATCCTCGGCCGCAACGTCCGCCTGGTGAGCGGTGGCCACGCCGTCGCCGCGGCGATCCAGCGCACCCTGGAGCGCTCCGGCCTCGCCCGGCACCGCGACGAAGAGGGCGCCTACGAGTTCTTCTGCACCGGCCCGGTCGCCTCGTTCGTCGAGGTGGCGACCCGCTTCCTCCAGATGCCCCTCGGCGAGGTCCGCCAGGTCGAGTTCACGATCCCGGCGTAGGCGGACCCCCGCAACCTCTCGTCCTTGTCGAAAGCCCTGACCTGCCGTCAGGCCCCTTGAGGCCGGCGCCCGGGCGCGGTCGTCCTTTCCAATCCTGCCCGGGGACGGGCCTTGTTGGCTGTTCCTTATGCGCCTATGGGGCGCATAAGGAACAGCTGGAGGGACGGGGCCCCTGGGGCCGGCGCCCGGGGGCCGGGGAGACCGGGAAGGGACGGCCGAGGGACCCGGCCCTCTCGTGGCGGCCCGGGCAGGCTGTGGCCGCCACGAGAGGGCCGGGTCTCGTGGGGAGGGGAAAGGGTCCGTGACGCCGCAGGGTCAGGGGAGCCCACGGGAGACGCACGGGAGCGTCACGGGGGAGGGACGCATCCGTCACGGATGTCAGACCTCGTGACGAAGACGCCGGGAACGTCACGCTTCCTCCCGTCTTCCTCAGGCATCGCGGGTCACGCCAGGAGGCGCGTTCGCAGTCAGCGACAACATGTGTCGCTGACTGCGAACTCGCTCCGGGCCGGGGACCCTCAGGGGGCCGGAGGTGTGACGTCCCCGGCGTCTTCGTCACGGACGAGGCCCCCGGGACGGTGCTTCCGCGCGAACCCGTGGCGGAAGCGCGGACCTCCTCACGACCTGTGACGTCTTCCCCCAGGGACCCTCACGTCCCGGGAGTACCTGAGCGGTCAGGGCTCTGCGTGGTTCGAAATGGTCGTATAGCGACCATTTGGAACCACGCAACTTCCTGACCGCCCGGATCCCTCCCACCGGGCGGAGAGTCGTGACGGGACCCTCCGGACTTCGTGACGAACCCTCGGCCTCTCCCGCAAACCTCCCGCGTCCCGGGCTCCTCATGGGGGTCACAGCCTGCCCGGACCCCCATGAGGAGCCCGGGACCCCTCGGACGGCCGTAGGCGCCCCGAGCCCCCGCCTCGGACGGCCGCCAACCCCCCGAGCCCGCGCCCGTCTCACGTCCGCCGCCCCGCAGGACCGCGCCGTCGCAGGACCGCGCCGTCCCTCCTTCCTGCCATTCCCCTGAACCCCCGTCCCGCAGATCAGCCCGCCAAGCCGTTCAGCCAGCCAAATTGGCACACAAAAGTTACGTTCTGCGCGCCACGCGTGCGCATTTCCCTGCCACGGTTCGCCCATGCAAACTCTTGCCGTCGGAAATACCGTATATCCTGAGGACATGCCCAAGGTTCTCGTCTCGATGCCAGAAGATCTGTTGCGACAGGTGGATGACGCTGCCCAGCGCCGCGGGGAATCCCGCAGTGGCTTCATCCAGCGGATCGCCGAACACGAGATCGTCGAGGCCAACGCGCAGCTGCGGAAGGAACTCGAAGAGCTGCTCGAGCCTCCTCTGGACCTTGGTGGCAGAACCGCGGCCGAACTGGTCCGCGAAGGCCGCGACAGTCGGTGAGCGCCTCCACGGCCAAAAACGTGATGGCGGCCGGTGGCTTCCTGCTCGATTCGAGCGTCTGGGTCGCGGCCAGAAGTCCGGAAGAGGAGTTCGCCGAGGCGGCCCGGGAGCTCGTCCTCGACGGCGGTCGACGAACCGCCGCGATCGATCTCACGCTGTACGAGGTCGCCAACGCGATCGGGGCGAAGCGCGGCGACGCGCTCGGCGCGGCGCGGGCCTGTCGTTCGATCGAACTCCGCTGCGGGCGTGACTTCGTGCGGGTCGACGCCGGGCTGATGGAAGCCGCCGCCGACCTCGCCGTCGAGCACGGGCTCACCGCCTACGACGCCGCCTACGTCGCGGTCGCCAGGCGCTACGACTGGCAGCTGGTCAGCACCGACATCGAGGACCTCGTCGCGCGAGGCCTCGCGATCACGCCCGACGCCGCCCTCTAACCTTCTTGCGATGAGCGTTCTGGAGCAGGTGCAAGACGACGCGCGAAGCGCGATGAAAGCGCGCGAACGCGACAAGGCGGCGGCGTTGCGGCTGGTCGTCGACGCGCTGCAGCAGGACGCCAAGCTGGGCAAGGGCGACGAGATCGCGGTCTTGCAGCGGGAACGGAAGAAACGGGTCGAGGCAGCCGAGGCCTACGAGGGCGCCGGGCGGGCCGAGCAGGCCGCGGCCGAGCGCTTCGAGGCGGCGCTGATCGAGGGCTACCTGCCGGCGCAGCTCTCCGACGAGGAGCTGGACGGGCTGGTCGCCGAGGCGGTCGCGGAGACCGGCGCGACCGAGCAGAAGCAGATGGGTCAGGTGATGTCGGCGGTGATGCCGAAGGTCGGCGGCCGCGCCGACGGCAAGCGGGTGAGCGCCGCGGTGCGCAAGAAGCTGGGTAGCTAGGTGCCGATTTGGCCCGTCGCCAACTGACCCTCGACAACGACGTCGCTGCCGAGCTCGCGGGCTCCGACGACTCGGTCCTGCGCGGGCTGCGTGACCGGCTGCCGGTCAAGATCCACCTGCGCGGCAACGTGCTGACCCTGGACGGCGATCCCGGCGACCTTCAGGAGGCCGCCACGGTGGTCGACGAGATGGTCGAGCTGATCGAGCAGGGGCACGAGGTCGCGCCCGGCACGGTCGAAGCGGTGGCCGGGGCACTCGACGCCGAAGCGAGCCCGGCGGCGATCCTCGACGACGTCGTCTGGCGCCACCGCAACACCAAGGTCGCGCCGAAAACGCTGAACCAGAAACGCTATGTCGACGCGATCCGCAATACCACGATCACCTTCGGCATCGGCCCCGCCGGCACCGGCAAGACCTTCCTCGCCGTCGCGATGGCCGCCGCCGCGCTGACCGAACGCAAGGTCCAGCGGATCATCCTCACCCGGCCCGCGGTCGAGGCCGGCGAGCGCCTCGGCTTCCTGCCCGGCGACATCCAGGCCAAGGTCGATCCCTACCTGCGCCCCCTCTTCGACGCCCTCTACGACATGATCGACCCGGACCGCGTCAACGGCTATTTCGAGCGCGACGTGATCGAGGTGGCGCCCTTGGCATTCATGCGTGGTAGAACGCTTAATGATTCTTTTGTAATCCTCGACGAGGCCCAGAACACCACGCCGGAGCAGATGAAGATGTTCCTCACCCGGCTCGGGTTCAACTCGCGGATGGTGGTGACCGGGGACGTCACCCAGATCGACCTGCCGCCCGACCAGCGCTCGGGACTGGTGGCGGTGCGCGACATCCTGCACGAGGTCAAGGACATCTCATTCATCGAGTTCGGCGGTGAGGACGTGGTGCGCCACAAGCTCGTCCAGCGGATCGTCGCCGCCTACGACCGACACGGTGCCGGTCGATCTGTCTGACGTGCCCGCCGACCTGCGGGAGCCGGTCGCGGCCGCCCTCGCGGCGGCCGGGGTCGACGACGGCCACCTGGCGGTGGAGATCGTCGACGCGCCGCGAATCCAGGCGCTGAACCGCGAGCACCGCGGCAAGGACGCCCCGACCGACGTGCTCTCCTTCCCGATCGACGAACTCGGCCCCGTCGCCGGCCCGCGCGAGCTCGGCGATGTCGCGATCTGCCCCGAGCTCTGCCTCGACATGTCCCTGCACGAGACCGCGATCCACGGCGTCCTCCACCTCTGCGGCTACGACCACGAGACCGACGACGGCGAGATGCTCGCGCTCCAGGCGGAGATCCTGGCCGGCCAGGCGGGGCCGCGCCGATGACCACCCGCTCCGGCTTCATCGGGCTGGCGGGCCGACCGAACGTCGGCAAGTCGACCCTGGTCAACGCCCTGGTCGGCCATCACGTCGCGATCGTCTCGATGCGCCCGCAGACGACCCGCCGCGCGATCCGCGGGGTCGCCACCGACATCGAGGCCGGGCTCCAGCTGGTCCTCGTCGACCTGCCCGGCGTGCAGCGCCCCCGCGACGCGCTCACCAAGCGGATGCAGGCTCGGGTCGAGCGCGAGCTGGCCGACTCCGACGTCGCCCTGCTGGTCATCAACGGCGAGGAGGGGGTCGGCCCCGGCGACCGCTTCATCGCCGGCCTGCTGAAAGCGGCGCGGACCGACATCCCGGTGATCTGCGCGGTCAACAAGTGCGACAAGCTCGCCCGCGGCGGCACCGTCAAGGCGCTCTCCGATGCCGCCGAGCTGCCCGGCGTCGACGAGGTCTTCCCGGTCAGCGCCCGCGCGGGCACCGGCCTCGGCGAGCTCCTCCACCGGCTCGGCGAGCTGGTCCCCGAGGGCCCCTACATGTACCCGCCGGAGGACTCCTCCGACCAGTCCTCGGAGCTCCTCCTCGCCGAGCTGATCCGCGAGCAGGTGCTGAACCGGACCCGCCAGGAGATCCCCCACTCGGTCGAGGTGAAGGTGCAGTCGGTCGAGCCGCGCGAGGACGGCCTGGTCACGGTGAGAGCCGAGATCTGGGCCGAGACGGAGTCCCAGAAGGGGATCCTGATCGGCCGCGGCGGCGTCAAGATCGGCGAGATCGGCACCGCTGCCCGCCGCTCCCTGGAGCGCGAGCTGGCCGCCCAGGTCCACCTCGACCTGCAGGTGCGGGTGCGGCGCAACTGGCGCCGGGACGAGGACATGCTCGACCGCCTCGGCATCGAGTAGCCGGCCCCGCCGTCTACGATCCCTCTCATGCTTGAGGAAATCTCCTTCGACGAGCGCGGGCTGGTGCCGTGCGTGGTGCAGGACGAGGCCACCGGCGAGGTGCTGATGCTCGCCTACGCCAACGCGAAAGCGCTGGAAATGACCGTCGAGACGGGGGAGATGCACTTCTACAGCCGCTCGCGCGAGGCGATCTGGCGCAAAGGCGAAGAGTCCGGCGCCACGATGGCGGTGCGCCAGCTTCGCTACGACTGCGACGGCGACGCCGTGCTGGCGATCGTCGCGCCGACCGCCAACGCCTGCCACACGGGTGAGCGCACCTGCTTCTACCGCGAGGTCGGCGGCGCCGCCGCGCCGGAGGCGGACGCGCCGCCCGCCCCCGGCGAGCCGCACCGCGTCGTCCACGAGGCGCTGCCGGCGCTGGAGCGCACGCTGCGCAGCCGCGCCGCCGAGCGCCCCGCTGGCAGCTACACCGTGCAGTTGCTCGACGACCCGACCCTGATCGGGGAGAAGGTCGAGGAGGAGGCCGAGGAGGTCGTCCGCGCCGCCCGCGAAGAGACCGACACACGGGTCGCCGAAGAGGCCGCCGACGTCATCTACCACCTCGCTGTCCTGCTGGCCTCCCGCGGCGTCCCCCAGGCCGCGGTGATGGAAGAGCTCAATGCCCGTAGCCGCTGACTCCGAGCTGCGCCTGACGCCGACCCTGGCGGAGGCGCGCGAGCTCGCCCGCGAGGGCAACGTGGTCCCGGTCCGCGCCCGCTTCGTCGAGGACACCGAGACGCCCGTCTCCGCCTTCCTCAAACTCCGCGCCGGCGAGCCTGAGGGCGCGCCCTGCTTCCTGCTCGAGTCCGCCGAGCAGGGCCAGGTCGGCCGTTACTCCTTCGTCGGCCTGCGCCCGCGCGCGGTGCTGCGCTGGGCCGACGGCCGGCTGGCCGAATGGAGCGGCCGCGCCGCCACGCTCGGCGGCGAGCCGACCAAGGTCGAGCCCGAGCCCGACCCCTACGGCGCCGTCGCCGCCCGCTTCGCCGCCTTCAGCCCCGCGCCGGTCGCCGACCTGCCGCCGTTCACAGGCGGCGCCGTCGGCTTCTTCGGTTACGACCTGGTGCGCACGGTCGAGCCGCTCGGCGAGCCGAACCCCGACGAGCTCGGCCTCCCCGACATGGCCCTGATGGTGACCGACGCGATGCTGGTCTTCGACCACCTGCGCCACGAGCTGACGATCCTCGCCTGCGTCCACACCGAGGGGGAGGGGGACTTCGACGCCGAATACGAGCGCGCCGCGGCGACGATCGCCGAGATGCGCGAGCGCCTCCGTGGCGCCGTCCCCCGGCCCGCCGCGCCGAGCGTCGCCGAGCCGCCCGAGTTCACCTCCAACTTCGCGCGCGAGGACTTCGAAGCCGCCGTCGCCCGGATCGTCGAGTACACCCGCGCCGGCGACGCCTTCCAGGTCGTCCCCTCGCAGCGCTTCAGCGCCGCCGCGCCGGTCGAGTCCTTCTCGCTCTACCGCGGCCTGCGCGCCGTCAACCCCTCGCCCTACATGTACTACCTGGAGTTCGGAGACTTCCAGATCGCCGGCGCCTCGCCCGAGCCGCTGGTCAAAGTCCACGACGGGGTCGTCGAGACGCGCCCGATCGCCGGCACCTCGCCCCGCGGCAAGTCCGCCGACGAGGACCGTCGCCTCGCCGAGCGCCTGATCAACGACCCGAAGGAGCGGGCCGAGCACGTGATGCTGGTCGACCTCGGCCGCAACGACCTCGGCCGCGTCTGCGAGTACGGCTCGGTCTCGGTCGACGAGCTGATGGTGATCGAGACCTACTCGCACGTCCTCCACATCGTGTCCCAGGTGTCAGGCAAGCTGCGCGAGGGGGTGACGGCGATGGACGTGCTGCGCTCGGCGCTCCCCGCCGGGACGCTCTCCGGCGCGCCCAAGGTCCGGGCGATGCAGATCATCGACGAGCTCGAGCCGGTCAAGCGCTGCTCCTACGGCGGCGCGATCGGCTACCTCTCCTGGAACGGTGACCTCGACACCGCGATCCACATCCGCACGGTCGTGGTCAAGGACGGTCGCCTCCACGTGCAGGCGGGCGGCGGCACCGTGGTCGACGCGAAACCGAGCTACGAGTGGAACGAGTCCGTGAACAAGGCGCGCGCCGTCTTCCGCGCGGTCGAGGTCGCCTGCGCCCAGCCCGACTGGACCTGAGCCCCCGGCCACCACCACATCATGCGCGTCCTCGTGATCGACAACTACGACTCCTTCACCTACAACCTGGTCCAGTACCTGGGCGAGCTCGGCGCCGAGCTGGAGGTCGTGCGCAACGACAAGGCCGAGGTCGCCGAGCTGCTGGAGCGCGGCGCCGACCGCCTCGTCGTCTCGCCCGGGCCCTGCACCCCGGCCGAGGCGGGCATCTCCGGCGCCGCGATCCGCGCCTTCGCCGAAGCCGGCACGCCGACCCTCGGCGTCTGCCTCGGCCACCAGGCGCTGGTCGAGACCTTCGGCGGCAAGGTCGTCCAGGGCGAGCCGATCCACGGCAAGGATGCCGAGATCGAGCACGACGGCCGCACGATCTTCGCCGGGCTGCCGACGCCGATGGTCGCCGGCCGTTACCACTCGCTGGTCGCCGATCCCGACCTCCCCGACGAGCTTGAATTGACCGCCCACCTCGGCGACGTGGTGATGGGCGCCCGCCACCGCGAGCTGCCCGCCGAGGGCGTCCAGTTCCACCCCGAGTCGGTGCTGACCCCGCACGGCAAGCACCTGCTCGCCAACTTCCTGGGGAGGGGAGAAGCAAGTGCCTAACGACGTCGTCTCGCGCGCGATCGACGCGGTCTGCGCCGGGGAGAACCTGACCGCCGACCACGCCTCGACCGTCCTCGCCGAGATCATGGAAGGCCGCACCGAGCCGATCCAGACCGCCGCCTTCCTGATCGCGCTGCGGGCGAAGGGGGAGACGGTCTCCGAGCTGGTCGGGCTGGCGCGGACGATGCGCTCGCTCGCCGCCTCGGTGCACGCCAACCGTCCCGACCTCGTCGACACCGCCGGCACCGGCGGCGGGCCGACGACCTTCAACGTCTCCACCACCGCGGCGCTGGTCGCCGCCGGGGCGGGCTGCGCGATCGCCAAGCACGGCAACCGCTCCGCCACCTCGCGGTCGGGCTCGGCCGACGTGCTGGAGGCGCTCGGCGTGGCGATCGACCTCGACCCCGAGGCGGTCGCCCGCTGCATCGACGAGGTCGGCTTCGGCTTCATGTTCGCGCCGCGCCACCACGCGGCCACCTCGCACGTGCGCCCGGCCCGCGAGGGCCTCGGCGTGCGCACCGTCTTCAACTTCCTCGGCCCGCTGACCAACCCGGCGGGCGCCACCCGGCAGCTGGTCGGGGTCGCCGACCGCCACTACCAGGAGACGATCGCCGAGGCGCTGATCGGGCTCGGGGTCGAGCGGGCGCTGGTGGTGAGCGCCGAGGACGGGGTCGACGAGCTGGCGCTCTCGGCGCCGACCCGGGTGATCGAGGTCCGCGAGGGCCGCACCGCCGAGTGGTTCGTCGAGCCCGGCCGGTACGGCCTGGCGCCGCTGGAGCTGGCCGACATCGCGGGCGGCACGCCGGCGGACAACGCCGCCGTCACCCGCGCCGTGCTCAGCGGCGAGCCCGGCCCGCACCGCGACATCGCGCTGCTGAACGCCGCCGCCGCGATCTACGTCGGTGGACTCGCCGCCGACCTCGAGGAGGGCGTCGCCAAGGCCGGCGCCGCGATCGACTCCGGGGCGGCAGCAAACGTGCTGGAGAAGCTGATCGCGGCAACGGTCGCCTCCGCCGGCTAGTCTTCTCATGTTCTAGTGGGAATTATCGAGCAGCTGATCGAGGGCGCCCGGGAAGGGGTGCAGGAGCGCAAGCGCGAGCTGCCGCAGGCCGAGCTGGAGGCGCGGCTCTCGGCGCGCGGCGAGGATCGCCCGTTCCAGGAGGCGTTGACGCGCCCCGGCCTCTCGCTGATCGCCGAGTTCAAGCGGCGCTCGCCGAGCATCGGCGACATCGCCCCCGACGCCGACATCGCCGCCCAGGTGTCCGCCTACGAGCGCGGTGGCGCGGCGGCCCTCTCGGTGCTGACCGACCGGCCGCACTTCGGCGGCTCGCTGGAGGACCTGCGCTCCGCCCGCACCGCGGCCAGTCTGCCGATCATCCGCAAGGACTTCATCGTCGACCCCTACCAGCTCTACGAGGCGGCGGTGAACGGCGCCGACGCGGTGCTGCTGATCGTCCGCGCGCTGAGCGACCGCGACCTGCGCGCCCTCTACGAGGAGGCGCGGGCGCTCGACCTCGACTGCCTGGTGGAGGTCCACGACGCCGAGGAGCTGGAGCGGGCGCTGGAGGTCGACGCCGAGGTGATCGGGATCAACAACCGCGACCTCGACGAGCAGCGGGTCGACATCCAGACGACCTTCGAGCTGATGCCCGACGTCCCGGCGGGGAAGACCGTGGTCGCCGAGAGCGGCATCTCGGGGCGGGCGGAGCTGATGGAGCTCGACCGGGTCGGCGTCGACGCGGTGCTGATCGGCGGCGCGCTGATGACCGCGCCCGACCCGGAGCGCAAGACGCGCGAGCTGACCGGCGTCGACGAGACCCGCGAACACCTCTATTAGCGCGCCTCGCGCCCGCTTTCTTTAGAAAACTTTTCGACTGGCTTTAGCGCCGCGTCAAAGGTTCAAGGAACCCTGTGCATATGGACGACCAACCGCAGCCGCAACCACAGCAACCGCAAACGCAGGACCAACCGCCGAGGAAGGGCTTTTTCCGTTCGTCGTTCGGCTCGGCCCTGCTGGGTGGACTGGTGGTCGCGGTGGTCGGCACGGTTCTCCTGTTGACCGGTGCCGTCAAGTCGAAGGGTGGCGGCACCACCACCGTCGAGCAGACGATGAGCGCGCCGGTCGCCGCGCAGCCCTCGGGTGAAGGCGAAGGGGGCGGCAACACCGTCGACCAGATCTACAAGCGCGACGGCGGCGGCGTCGCCTTCATCGAATCGACGCTGCCCGCCGAAGAATCGGCGCAGGGGTTCAACCCCTTCGGCGAATCGGAATCGCAGGGCGGCGGCACCGCGACCGGCTCGGGCTTCGTCATCGACACCAAGGGGCACATCCTCACCAACAACCACGTGATCGAAGGCGCCGGCAAGATCGAGGTCAAACTCGGCGAATCCGAGCACCAGTACACCGCCGAAGTGGTCGGCACCGACCCCGCCTCCGACCTGGCGCTGCTCAAGGTGGAAGCGCCCGCGAACGAACTGACCCCGCTCACCCTCGGCGACTCGTCGAAGATGGAAGTCGGCGACCCGGTGGTCGCGATCGGCAACCCGTTCGGGCTCGACCGGACCGTCACCAGCGGCATCGTCTCGGCCTTGCAGCGGCAGATCGAAGCGCCGAACGGCTTCTCGATCGACAACGTGATCCAGACCGACGCGGCGATCAACCCCGGCAACTCGGGCGGCCCGCTGATCAACTCGGCGGGCGAAGTGATCGGCATCAACTCGCAGATCGAGACCGGCGGCGGTAACGACGGCAACGTCGGCATCGGCTTCGCGATCCCGATCAACACCGCCAAAGAAGTGATCCACGAACTGGAAACCAAAGGCACCGTCGCGCACGCCTACATGGGGATCGAGGGCGGCACGATCACGCCCGACCTGGCCAAGGCCTTCAACCTCCCGGTCAAGCAGGGGGTGCTGGTCCAGACGGTCGAACCGGGCGGCCCCGCGGACAAGGCCGGGCTCGAAGGCGGCTCCACTCCGGTGACGATCGAAGGTTCCGAAGTGACGGTCGGCGGCGACATCATCACCGAAGCCGACGGCAAGAAGATCACCGAGATGGAACAGATCATCGAAATCGTCAACCAGAAGAAGCCGGGCGACGAAGTCACGCTGAAGTACCTGCACGACGGCAACGAGAAGACTGCGACCGTGACGCTGGGCACCAGGCCCGCGAAGGTCGAAAAAGCCTCGCCGCAAGGCTGAGGGAAGCACACCGCCGCCCGGGGGGAGTCCGGCCCCTCGGGCGGTTTTTCCTTTCGCGTAATCTGGCGGAATGCGCGTCAAGTTCTGCGGGATCACCGACCTCGACGATGCCGCCGAGGCGGTGCGGCTCGGTGCCTGGGCGATCGGGCTGATCCACTGGGAGCCCTCGGTGCGCAGCGTCGACCCCGCGGTCGCCGCGGGGATCGCCGCCGCCTTCCGCCGCAAGGCCGAGATCGTCGGCGTGTTCGTCAACCCGACCCTGGCCGAGGTGGTCCGCGCGGTCGAGGACGAGCAGCTCTCGATGGTGCAGCTGAACGGCGAGGAGGGCGCCTCCTTCTGCGCCGAGGTGGGCCGGCGGACCGGCGTCAAGGTGATCAAGGCGATCCACGTCGCCTCCGCCGCCGACGTCCACGGCGCCGAGGCCTATCGCAGCGTCGATTACCACCTGTTCGACCGCCGCGCCAGGAACCTCCCCGGGGGGACCGGCGAGAGCTTCGACTGGGAGCTCCTGCGCAACCATCGCTCCGAGGTCCCGGCGATCCTGGCCGGCGGCCTGCGCCCGGACAACGTCGCCGCCGCGGTGGAGATCGTCCGCCCCTACGCGGTCGACGTCGCCAGCGGCGTCGAGGCCGAACCGGGCCGCAAGGACCACGCCAAGATGGCCGCCTTCTTCGAGGCGGCGAAATCGGTCGGCGTCGCCACCTGATGAGCGCGATCGAGACGCGGTTCGGGCCCTACGGGGGCCGGTACGTCCCCGAGACGCTGATCGCGGCGCTCGACGAGCTGACCGCGGCCTGGGAAGCGACCCGCGAGGACCCCGAGTTCCTGGCGCGCCTCGACCGGCTGCGCCGCGACTACATCGGCCGGCCGACGCCCCTCTACCTCGCCGAGCGCCTCTCCGAGCGGGTCGGCTCGCGGGTGTACCTGAAGCGCGAGGACCTCGCCCACACCGGCGCCCACAAGATCAACAACGCGATCGGGCAGACGCTGCTGGCCCAGCGGATGGGCAAGTCGCGGATCATCGCCGAGACCGGGGCCGGGCAGCACGGCGTCGCCACCGCCACCGCCTGCGCGCTGCTGGGGCTCGAATGCGTCGTCTACATGGGCACCGAGGACATCCGCCGCCAGGCGCCGAACGTCGAGCGGATGCGGCTGCTGGGCGCCACGGTGGCGCCGGTCGACGCGGGCGCGCGGACGCTGAAGGAGGCGACCTCGGCGGCGATCCGCGACTGGGTGGCGACGGTCGAGGACACCCACTACGTGATCGGCTCGGCGGTCGGGCCGGCGCCCTACCCGGTGTTGGTGCGGGACCTGCAGCGGGTGATCGGCGAGGAGGCGCGCGAGCAGGCGCTGGCCGCCGAGGGCGCGCTGCCGCGGCGGGTGATCGCCTGCGTCGGCGGCGGCTCCAACGCGATCGGCATCTTCGCCCCCTTCCTCGACGACGCCGCGGTCGAGCTGATCGGGGTCGAGGCGGGCGGCGACGGGATCGAGACCGGCCGCCACGGCGCCTCGCTGAACGCTGGGACGACCGGCGTCCTGCACGGCTCGCTCTCGGCGATCGTCGCCGACGAGGACGGCCAGATCCTCGAAGCGCACTCCGTCTCGGCGGGCCTCGACTATCCGGGGACCGGCCCCCAGCACGCCCACCTCCGCGATACCGGCCGCGCCGCCTATTTCCCGATGAACGACGCCGGGGCTCTTTCAGCCCTCCGCGAACTGGCTCGATTGGAGGGCATCATCCCAGCCTTGGAGAGCTCCCATGCGGTGGCCTGGCTGCTCGAGAACCCGCTTGCGGGGGAGGGCTTCGACGTCCTCTGTCTCTCCGGACGGGGGGACAAGGATTTGGCCGAGTACGTACGCAGGACGGAGGGGTCCGACGCATGATTCGCCGGAACCTCCCCGCTGTTGTTCCGGCGTGTCATGCGTCGGACCCCTCTCGGGAGCGCCCATGATCGACGGCGCGGAGCGGATCGCCGCGGCGTTCGCGTCGGCCAAAGCTGAAGGCCGGGCGGCGCTGATGCCGTACATGATGGCCGGGTTCCCCGATCGCGAGTCGGGGCTGGCGGTCGCCGCCGCCTACGCGGACGCCGGGGCGGACCTGGTCGAGCTGGGGGTGCCTTACTCCGATCCGCTCGCCGACGGTCCCACGGTCCACGCCGCCGGGACGCGGGCGCTGGCCGAGGGGGCGACGCTGCGGACGGCGCTGGAGGCCTGCGAATCGATCGCCGACCGGCTGCCGGTGGTGCTGATGATCTACACGAACATGGTCCTGGCGCACGGCGGCGCGACGAAGTTCGCCCAGCTGGCGCGGGCGGCGGGGGCCGCGGGGGTCATCGTCCCCGACCTGCCGCTGGGCGAGGACGAGGGCATCCGCGACGCGTTCGCCGCCGCGGGGTTGGCGATGGTGCCGTTGGTGGCGCCGACCACGCCCGCCGGGCGGCGGGCCCGGATCTGCGCGGTGGCGCGGGGGTTCGTCTACGTCGTCTCGACCGTCGGGACCACCGGGGAGCGCGGCGAGCTGCCGCCGGCGCTGGCCGAGCTGGTCGCCGCGACCAAGGCCGACGCGGGGGAGACGCCGGTCGCGGTCGGCTTCGGGATCAGCACCCCGGCCCACGCCGCGGAGGTCGGCAAGGTCGCCGACGGGGTGATCATCGGCAGCCGCCTGGTCCGCGCCGCGGGCGAAGGGGAGGGTGCCGCCGGGGCCGCCGACGCGGTCGCCGCGTTCCTCGCCGAGGCACGCGTCGCCCTCGCCGGATAGGATGCGCGACGCATGTTCATCGCCGTCTGGACCTTCATCGCGCTCGCCGTCACGACGATCATCTACGCCTGGCTCGGCCAGGGCGGTGGCGTCTCCGGCCTGATCTTCTTCGGGATCATGCTGGTCGCGGTCATCCTCAAGGTCGTGCTCGGCGCGCTGGCGCCGAGCCCCGACGGCGAACGCGTTCAGAACTAGCTTTCACAGCTTCCTAATCTGAGCGCCCCGCGCGTTTCCTAACCTAGGTCGGGATGCGGATCGGCGTACTAACCGGTGGCGGGGACTGCCCAGGGCTGAATGCGGTCATCCGCGCCGTCGTCCGCAAGGGGGTGGGCGCCTACGGGCACGAGTTCGTCGGCTACCGGGACGGCTGGCGGGGGCCGCTGGAGGACGACCGCAGGCCGCTCGGCGTGCCCGAGGTGCGCGGCATCCTGCCCCGCGGCGGCACCATCCTCGGCTCCTCGCGGACCAACCCCTTCGCCGGCGAGGGCGGTCCCGAGCGGATCGCCGCCAACCTGGAGGCCGCCGGGGTCGACGGGCTGATCGCGATCGGCGGCGAGGACACGCTCGGCGCCGCCTCGCGCCTGCACACCGAGCACGGCCTGAACGTGGTCGGGGTGCCGAAGACGATCGACAACGACCTCTCGGCGACCGACTACACCTTCGGCTTCGACACCGCCGTCAACATCGCGATGGAGGCGATCGACCGGCTGCACACCACCGCCGACAGCCACCACCGCGTGCTGATCGCCGAGGTGATGGGGCGCCACGCGGGCTGGATCGCCGTCCACGCGGGCCTCGCCGGCGGTGCCAACGCGATCCTGATCCCGGAGCGCGAGTTCGACATCGAGGCGGTCTGCGATGTGGTGGCGCGCCGCTTCGCCGGCCGCTTCGCGCCGATCATCGTCGTCGCCGAGGGGGCACGGCCGATTGGCGGCATGCCCGACGCGGAGGGCGCCCCGACCGACGCCTTCGGCCACGTGCGGCTGGGCGGCGTCGGCCACTGGCTGGAGGGCGAGATCGAGCGCCGCACGGGCAAAGAGGCCCGCGCCACGGTGCTCGGCCACGTCCAGCGCGGCGGCACCCCGACCGCCTTCGACCGCGTCCTCGCCACCCGCTTCGGCCTCCACGCGATCGACGCCGCCCACGCGGGCCGCTGGGGCACGATGGCGGCGCTGCGGGGCACCGAGATCAAGCTGGTCGAGCTGACCGCGGCGACGGCCGAGCTGAAGACGGTGCCGGAGTCGCTTTACTCCGAGGCGGAGGTGTTCTTCGGGTGAAGGTTCGGGGGATGGTCCGGGGGGAGCCTTTTGGGGTGACCCTTCCCTCACGAACTGCGGGGAGGTTCGTCCAGGGTCACCCCAAAAGGCTCCGTCTCGGGGCCCTGCTCTTGGTGGCAGCGGCGTTGGGGCTCGGGGTTGAGGGCTGCGGGGGTGGGGATGCCGCGGGGGCTACGGTGAGCGTTTACGTGGCGGCGCCGCTCTGTGCCGCGGCGAAGGGGGAGATCGCTGCGCGTGGGGCGAGCGTGGGACACTTCACGGTCGCCGTCCGTTGTCTGGCGCCGAGCGAACGGGTTGGGGGAGGGGTCGATCTGGCTACCGATGGCTCGAACTCGCGCCGCGCCACCGCCGATTCCAGCACCGTCGCCACCCTCGAACCACCCGGCCCCGGCGCCAAGTTCACCCGCGCGATCCTCGAAGCCGCCGAAATCCCCCTCGTCACCTCCACTTCAGCAGACAAGGGCATGAGCCGCATCATCAGCGCCGTCGAAGCCGCCGACTCCTCCAACGTCCGCGAGTCCGTCAGCGAAGCCCTCACCCGGGCCTGAGCGAAGCCCTTTGGGGTGACCCTGAACGAACCTCCCCGCTGTTCGTGAGGGAAGGGTCACCCCAAAGGGCTTCCCCCAAGGAGCCCCGTCCCTTAGATCGTCTCCACTTGAGCGTCCCTATCCGACGAGGTCCCGCAGCGCCCCGTCGATCTCCCGAAACTTGAACGGATAGCCGAGCTCCTCGGTGCGCCTCGGCAGCACCCGCTGGCCGCCCTGCGCCACCTTGCCGAACTCGCGGCCGAATTTGACCTCGACCGCGAGGCCGGGGATCGGCAGCACGGCCGGCCGTCCCAGAGCCCGTCCCAGCGCCTTCGACCACTCCACGTTCGTGACGGGATTTGGAGCGGTGCCGTTCACCACGCCGCTCACCGCCTCGTGGTTGAGCGCCCACATGTGCAGCCCGATCTCATCGGCGATGTGGATCCACGGCAGCCACTGCCGCCCGCCCGCGAGCGGGCCGCCGAGGCCGAGCCTGAAGGGGAGGAGGAGTTGGCCGAGGAGTCCGCCGCCGGTCTCCATCACCTGGCCGGTGCGGACGATCGCCAGGCGCACGCCCGCTGCCTCGACCTCGCGCGCCGCCCGCTCCCACTCGATGCAGACCTCGCAGTCGAAGCCCGCGCCGGGCGCGCTCGCCTCGTCCAGCACCTCGTCGCCGCGGTCGCCGTAATAGCCGACCGCCGATTGGCTGACCAGCACCCGCGGCTTCCTCGCCAGCCCCGCGATCGCGCCGATCAGGTTGTGGGTGCCGACCTTGCGCGAGTCCATGATCTTGCGCTTGGCGTCGGCGGACCAGCGCTGGTCGATCCTCTCGCCGACCAGGTTGACGACCCCGTCGACGCCCTCGAAAGCGGCCTCGGGCGGTCGTTCGAGGGTCGGCTCCCAGGCCTGCCAGGTCACCCGCGGCTGCGCCGCGCCCGCCTTGGCGGGGTCGCGGGTGAGGCCGACGACCTCGTCGCCGCGCCGCAGAAGCTCGTCACAAAGCGCCTTGCCGATCCTGCCGCTGGCGCCCGTGACGAGGGCTCGCATCAGGTCGTTTCGACCGGGGTGAAGGTTCCCGTCTCTTCGCTGCGGCGAGCGAGGCCGTCGCGCTGCGCCTCCTCGATCACCGCTTCGGCGACCTTCGGGGCGACATCGCGGTTGAAGACGCTGGGGATGATGTAGTCCTCGGCCAGGTCGTCGTCGGCGACGGCGGCGGCGATCCCCTGCGCGGCGGCGAGCTTCATCGCCTCGGTGATCTGCGGCGCGCCCGCGTCGAGGGCGCCGCGGAAGATGCCGGGGAAGGCGAGGACGTTGTTGATCTGGTTCGGGTAATCGGAGCGCCCGGTGGCCATGATCCGCACGTGCGGGGCGGCTTCCTCGGGCATCACCTCGGGGGTCGGGTTGGCCATCGCGAAGACGATCGCGTCGTCGTTCATCTTCGCCAGCGAGTCGGCCTGGATGATGCCCGGGCCGGAGAGGCCGACGAAGAGGTCCATGCCCTCGATCGCGTCGTCGGGCTGCCCGTGGACGTGCTCCGGGTTGGAGTTCTCGGCGTACCAGCGCTTGGTCGAGTTCATCTCGCCGGAGAGGTAGTCCTCGCGCTCGGTCGAGAGGGCGCCCTTGCGGTCGGCGCCGACGACGTGGGTGATGCCCGCCGCGAGCATCATTTTCGTCACCGCGACGCCCGCCGCGCCGAGGCCGACGACGAGGACGCGCAGGTCCTCGATCGGCTTGTCGACGATCTTCAGCGCGTTGAAGAGCGCCGCCATCGTCACCACCGCGGTGCCGTGCTGGTCGTCGTGGAAGACCGGGATGTCGAGCTTTTCCTTGAGCCGGTCCTCGATCTCGAAGCAGCGCGGGGCGGAGATGTCCTCGAGGTTGACGCCGCCGAAGGTCGGCGCCATCAGTTCGACCGCGCGGACGATCTCGTCGGCGTCCTGGGTGTCGAGGCAGATCGGGAAGGCGTCGACCCCGGCGAACTCTTTGAAGAGCATGCACTTGCCCTCCATCACCGGCATCGCCGCCTCGGGGCCGATGTCGCCCAGTCCCAGCACCGCCGTGCCGTCGGAGACTACCGCCACGGTGTTTTTCTTGATCGTGTACTCGAAGGCTTTGGCGCGGTCGGCGTGGATGTCCATGCAGACGCGGGCCACGCCGGGCGTGTAGGCCATCGAGAGGTCGTCGCGCGTTTTCACCGGGTACTTGTTGTGCATGTCGATCTTGCCGCCGCGGTGCATCTGCATCGTGCGGTCCACGTAGTCCAGTACCCGCGCGCCGCGGGTCGAACCGATCGCCCGCAAGATCCGCTCCCAGTGGTCGCGGTCGGACGCGTCGATGGTGAACTCGCGCACCCGCTTGCCCTCCGGCCCGGCGCCCGGCACCAGGTCGACGCCCTGCAGTTGCCCGCCCGCCGCGGCGATCGCCGCCGTCAATTTCCCCAACGGCTCCTGCCGCGCGTCGAGCTCGACGCGGATGGTGACGCTGTACTGCGCGCTGACCGGCATCGGGGAATCGAATCAAATTCCGGCCTTGAAGCCAGTCGAGGGGGGGAGAGATTTGTGCCGTGGCGCCTTATTCGCGCTATGAGCGAGTTAGGCGCCACAGCAGATCGACGGCTGGCCGGGATTGCGCAGCGGCAGCACGGGATCGTGACCGGGGCGCAGCTCGCGGAGGTCGGCATCGACAAGGACGGCCTGCATCGGCGAGTGCAGGCTGGGCGGTTACATCGACTGCACCGTGGCGTTTACGCGGTGGGACACCGCAGCCTCAGTTGGCGGGGCCTGTGGTTGGCGGCAGTGCTCGCGGTCGGCGAAGACGCCGTGTTGAGTCACACGAGCGCCGTGGCGTTGTGGCGGTTCTTGAGGCCGATCCCAGGGCCGGTCCATGTAACGGTGAGTGGGGACGGGGGGCGAAAGAAGCGCCGTGGACTCCGCATCCACCGCTCCCGCACGCTCAGGCCGCGCGACATCACCCGCCGCCACCGCATCGCGGTCACCGTCCCCGCGCGGACCATCGACGACATCCGCGGTGAAGTCGACGATTACCTCTTCCGCCGCGCGCTGCGCCAGGCGGAGCTGGCCGGGTACCGGGTACCGCACCTCGGCCGGGTCAAGCGCACGCGCTCGGACCTCGAGCTGCTCTTCCTCCGCCTCTGTGACGACCACAAGCTGTCGCGGCCGCTCGTCAACCACCGCGTGCACGGGTGCCTGGTCGACTTCTACTGGCCCGAGCACGGGCTCGTGGTCGAGACCGACAGCTGGGAGTACCACCGCGGCTCGGTCGCCTTCGAGGACGACCACGACCGGGACCTCAAGCTGCGCGCCCACGGGATCGTCATCCGCCGTTATACCGGCGAGCAACTGGAAGCCGCTCCCCAGGCGGTCGCCGCCGACCTGCGGCGGGCGCTCGGCCTCGCCTCGTAGAGTGGGCGCCGATGCCTGACCCACCTGAGCTCTTCCTGATCGACGGCAACAGCCTCGCCTACCGCGCCTTCTTCGCCCTCCCCGAGTCGATCGGGACCAGCGACGGGCGGCCGACCAACGCGATCTTCGGGCTCGCCTCGATGCTGGTGAAAATCATCGACGAGCACCACCCGCAGGGGGTCATCGTCGCCTGGGACGCGGGCTGGAGCGGCCGCGAGAAGACCTTCGACGCCTACAAGGCGCAGCGCAAACCGCGTCCCGACCTCCTCCGCGAGCAGTGGCCGCACCTGATGCCGCTGGTCGAGGCGTTCGGCTACACCAACGTCAAGGTCGACGGCTTCGAGGCCGACGACGTGATCGCCTCGCTCGCCAGGCGGGCACGCGAGCAGGGGATCGAGGTGATGGTGGTGACCGGCGACCGCGATGCCTACCAGCTGGTCGGCGAGGGGATCCGGGTGATGAGCACCTCGCGCGGGATCACCGAGACGAAGATCTACGACGTCGCCGCGGTCGAGGAGCGCTATGGCGTGCCGCCGGAGCTGATCACCGACCTGATGGGCCTGCGCGGCGACACCTCCGACAACATCCCCGGCGTCCCCGGCATCGGCGAGAAAACCGCCACCCAGCTGCTGCAGAAATTCGGCTCGCTGGACAAGGTGCTGGAAAGCGTCGACGAGATCTCCGGCGCTAAACGCAAGGAAAACCTGACGAACCACGCCGAGGACGCGCGGATGTCGAGGGCGCTGGCGACCCTGCAGTTCGACATCGAGACCGGCGTCGACCTCGCCGCGGCGCTGGATTCCGAGCCCGACCGCGGCGCGCTCCGCGACTTCATGCGCGAGTTCGAGCTGCGCGCCGTGCTCGAGCGGCTCGAAGAAGCGCTGCCCGAGGGCGACGCGGTCCCCGGCCGCAAGGTCGAGACCGAGCTCGCGGTGGAGACGGTCGAAGGGACCCCAGCCGACATCGGCGACGCGCCCCGCATCGCGGTCGCGATCGACGGCGAGCGCTGGGCGGCGGCCGCGGGCGAGCGCATCCTCACCGGCAGCGCGTCCCACGACGAGCTCGCCGTCGCCCTGGCCGCCAAGCCGCTCGCGGGCCACGACCTGAAGTCGCTCGGCGGCGGTCGCCACGGGCTGCTCGCCGCCGCCGCCCGTGAGGGGGTCGAGCTGGGACTCGAGCACGACACGATGCTCGCCGCCTACCTGCTCGAGCCGCAGCGGCGCACCTACGACCTGATCGAGCTCGCCGCCGACGCCGGCATCGGCATCGCCGCGGGCGCCGCTGCCGGGAACGGGGAGGAGGACGACGGTCAGCTCTCGCTCGACGAGGAGCCCGAGGCGGGCCTCGATCCGGCCGAGGAGGCACGCCTCGTCGCCGCCCTCGCCGAGGACCAGTTGCCGCGCGTGCAGGCGCTCGGGCTGGAGCCGCTGATGCGCGAGATCGAGCTGCCGCTGATCGCCGTGCTGGCGGCGATGGAACGCGAGGGACTGCGGCTCGACGCCGAGCGCCTCGCCGAGGTCGGCGCCGGCTTCGGCGAGCGGATCGACCAGCTGGAAGCCGACATCTACGCGCTCGCCGACGAGGAGTTCACGATCGGCTCACCGCAGCAGGTCGGCCGGATCCTCTTCGAGAAGCTCGAGCTGACGAAAAAGCGGCGCGGCAAAACGGGGTACTCGACCGACGCCCGCGTCCTCGCCCAGATCCGCGATGAGCACCCGATCGTCGAGAAGATCGAGTCCTGGCGCGAGCTGACCAAGCTGAAGAACACCTACCTCGACTCGCTGCCGGACCTGATCGACCCCGAGACCGGCCGCGTCCACACGACCTTCAACCAGGCGGCGACGACGACGGGTCGGCTCTCCAGCACCAACCCGAACCTGCAGAACATCCCGATCCGCACCGAGATCGGGCGCCCGGTGCGAGCCTGCTTCGTCGCCGCCGAGGGTGCCCGCCTGCTCTCCGCCGACTACAGCCAGGTGGAGCTCCGCGTCCTCGCCCACGTCGCCGACGAGCAGGTGCTGAAGGACGTCTTCCACGCCGGCGAGGACGTCCACACCGCGACCGCCGCCGAGGTCTTCGACATCGCCCCGGACGCGGTCGACGTCGGCCAGCGCTCGAAAGCGAAGATGGTCAACTTCGGGATCGTCTACGGGCTGACCGGCTTCGGCCTCGCCGACCGCCTCAACATCCCCCGCAAGGAGGGCGAGGAATTCGTCGCCCGCTATCTCGAACGCTTCCCCGCCGTGCGCCGCTTCCGCGAGGAGGTGATCGAGCGCGCCCAGGAGGAGGGCTTCGTGACGACCCTGATGGGACGCCGCCGGCCGATCCCCGAGCTGCGCTCCGGCAACCCCAACACCCGTCGTCTCGGTGAGCGCCTCGCCGTCAACACCGTCATCCAGGGCACCGCCGCCGACATCATCAAGGTGGCGATGGTGCGCTGCTGGGCGCGCCTGCGCGAGGAGCGGATGGCGACTCGCCTGGTCCTCCAGATCCACGACGAGCTCCTCTTCGAGGGCCCGCCGGAGGAGATGGACGCGGCGCTGGAGCTGGTCCGCCGCGAGATGACCGGGGCCTACGAGCTCGATCCTCCGCTCGAGGTCGACGCCGGCGTCGGCACCGACTGGCTGAACGCCAAGTAGCGGCCGTCCGCGGCGAACTCGGGCGGGGCGATGTTCAGGTAGTGGCGGAAGGACCAGTCGACGAAGCGCTTCGTCCCGAACATGCGGATCAGCGGGCCGAGCAGGCGCGGCGGCACCCGCGGGACGAGCTTCTGCGTCCGCAGCATCCACTTGAACTTCCACTCGTGCGAGTCGTTGAAGGCGGCGTAGGTCGCGGCCGCCTCCTCGCGGCTCTGGCGCCCCTCGACGACCCCGCGCAGCTCGCGTCCCAGGGCGATGCCGAAGTAGAGCGCGGTGCGGATGCCCTCGGCGGTCAGGGGGAGGCAGTGGCCGGCCGAGTCGCCGGCGAAGAAGACCCCGCGCCCGGTCGCCGCGCGCAGCTTGTGGGGGATCCAGTTTCCCTGGTAACGGACCCGGTCGCGGTCCAGGTCGGCGGCCAGCAGCTCGGTCGTCTGGCGGACGTGGAAGCGGGGGTCGAAGGAGCCGACGCCGATCCGCGTCTCCTCGCCGGCGGGGAAGCTCCAGCCGTAGCCGGCCGGGACATAGCGGCGGTCGATCCAGATCTCGAGGTCCTCGGCGCCGCCGTCCGGGTGCACCTCGAGCCCGCGCGAGAGCGGCGCGTCGGGCGGCTGGTAGCCCGCCGGCCCGGCCAGCACGCGGCGCCAGCCGAGCGCGTCGACGACCAGCGGGGCGGCGATCGTCCCGCGGTCGGTCGCGACCGCGATCGCGTCGGAGCCGTTGGTCGCGGCGCCGGCCAGGCCCTCGACCTTGGCGGTCTCGAAGCGCGCGTCGCACCCGTCCCAGAGCAGCCCGCAGAGCGTCCGGTAATCGAAGGTGGAGAAGGTCCAGGGCAGCCGGTATCGGGAGGTACCGTGCGGCGTGTTGATCACCAGCGTGTCGAAACGCTGGCGCTCGGCCTCCAGCAGGCCCAGGTTCGCCAGCCACTCGGTGGGGACCCCGCAGGCGGAGGTCTGGCGCTCGCCGATCTCGTAGCGGTCGACGATCAGCACGTCGGCGCCGCTCCCGGCCAGCTCCCGGGCCACCGCCAGGCCGGCGAAGCTGGCGCCGCAGATCAACACGTCATGGGTTCCGGTGAGGGGGGTCCGCTCAGAGCCGGTCTTGGTGGCACGTTTAGGCATCGGGGGGCAGAGTAGCGGCGCCGCACGGCCGGACGCCGGAGCGAGGACGTGGCGGCAATTGATTTGTGTCATCATCGCCAACCCAATGGCTGCGACCGAGACCCTGACCCCTGCGCCCAGCGCCATTCCCGTCGAGGGAAGCGGTGGGCTTCTGCTCAACATAGACGGCAAGATCGTCCCTAACTACGCGGCGACGATGGTGTCGTTCGATGAGGGGGACGTCGTCAACGGCAAAGTCGTCCGCATCGACAAGGACGAGGTCCTGGTCGACATCGGCTACAAGGCCGAGGGGGTCATCCCGAGCAACGAGCTCTCGATCCGCAAGTCGGTCAACCCGGCGGAAGAGGTCGAGCTCGGCGAGGAGGTCGACGCCCTGGTCCTCACCAAGGAGGACGCCGAGGGCCGCCTGATCCTCTCCAAGAAGCGCGCCCGCTTCGAGAAAGCCTGGCGCCGCATCGAGGTCGCCGCCGACTCCGGCGAACCGGTGGAAGGCAGCGTCATCGAGGTCGTCAAGGGCGGCCTCATCCTCGACCTTGGGGTGCGCG
>Ga0153956_1000965_pt1 | contig 28515 bp, 30 predicted proteins | sample TSFL040MetaG_FD_104704 | JGI IMG/M metagenome (GOLD analysis project Ga0153956, IMG submission 104704) | Attine ant fungus gardens microbial communities from Florida, USA - TSFL040 MetaG | ecosystem: Host-associated > Fungi > Mycelium > Unclassified | place: USA: Florida, Wekiwa Springs... | reverse complement strand
ATATTCGGCAACCTCTTCGCCCATCAGGTATATATTTTCGTCGGCACGCATCTCTTCCTGCATTGCTTCGCGAAGCGCTTCTCTGAATTGTATTTCTCTCATCGTTATGTTTTAAATAAATGATGCTTTTAGCAGCCGCAAATATAAGCACTAATGTGTTATTTGCAATTGTGCCGGTTTGTAATGTTTTATGTTACAATTGGTCGACATTTTTTAAATAGCAACAAAGTTGCTTTTATAAATAAAAAAGTTATATTTGATATTGGATAATATCTTTACTATGACCAGATCACTCTTTAAAATTTCGACAGCATTTCTTAGTGTATTCGTTTCCTTTGCAGCAAAAGCGCAGCAGGATATCGTTCAGAGAGCTATTGATAAAATCAAATCGGCAAAAAATATCAGCTACCAAGCAACTGAAACGGGCGAACAATTTGGAAGTAATTTCAATAACAAAATAGTTGTTAGTTTATATAACCGGCAGACTGACGGCACTTATCAATTTTACCATAGCGACTTATACCTCTCCAGCGGCAAATTAGGCTATATTGATGATGGTAACCAGCAGGTTGAATTAAATTATAGCGACAGCACCTATGAGCTTCTACCCGAACGTAAAAAAGCATTGCCACCGGCAACTTTAAATAGTTTGCTATCGAGTATTGAAGATCGTTTAGTTAAGCATAAAGATCATTATACCGTTAAACTGCTTGCTGACAGTGTGATTGATAAGCAATTGTGTTATCATATACGGGCAGAGGCTACTGATTATAAAGATGGTTCGTTTGACAGGCTGCATCTTTTCATCAGCAAAAAGGATTATTTGATACTTGCCTCAAAAGGCGAACTTAGAAGCACCTTTGAAAAAGGCGGAATGAAGGGCGGTGTAATGACGCAAATTGTATCATCTGTTTATACAAACCTGCATTTTTCAAATACAGCACTGACAAAGCCGGTTAGTTTATTGATCCCCAATGGCTTTAAACCAAAGGGCGACGCAGTATCATTGTTAAAAAATGGTGAAACCGCACCGCAATGGACGCTAAAATCAACCGACGGGGAAAGCTTATCTCTTAATGATCTGAAAGGCAAAGTAGTGTTATTGGAGTTTACGTTTAACGGATGCCCCGCTTGCATGTTGGCTTTACCGTCTATTGAAAAGCTGCATAAAAAGTACGACGGTTCTGACGTTGCTATCGTGTCTGTGAATTTTTCAGACAGTAAAGACGATGTGGCTCATTTTATCAAAAGAAACAAAATAGGCAGCCCGATCTACATCGATGGCAAGCCCGTTTCAAAATTATACCACGTAAGCGCCGGGCCAACGTTTTATCTGATCGATAAAAAAGGACAGATCAATTGGTCTGAACCGGGATATTTTGAAGACTTTGAAAATAAAATGACGGCAAGTATTGAGGCGCTGAGATAAGTAATGGCTTTTGAAGTTTTAAAAACTTGGTAAGTCTGATATTGGATGTTATTCTTAGCTAGGCTCAGAATAACAAGTTTACATAAGTATGTTTAGATAACAAAAGAGGCCTTTTCTGATTGGAAAGGCCTCTTTGACTTTTTAATTTTGAGTTTTACTTATTCTTACGCTCACCCTTCATTTTTGAAGCAATTTGCACAGCATTATAAGCATTTACAATACCGCCGGTTTTGCTCAGGGTGGTAAAATCAACTTTCTCGTCTTTAGTACCCGGTTTAATCACGGTAAGGCCGGTTGTTGGGGTAGCCGATTGCAGGATAACCTGTTTCAATTGCTTAGCGCTAAGGTTTGGATAGTACTCCAGTAACAGCGCAGCAATACCTGCGGTTATCGGCGAGGCAAAGCTGGTGCCATCGGCAGTGTTAAACTCGGCATTCAGGTCAATCGAGGTTACTTTAACACCCGGTGCAAAAACATCAACGGTGTTTTTACCATAGTTGCTGAATGAAGCCGCCAGGTCGTCGCCCGGTTTAGCGCTTGAGGCACCTACTGAGATCACATTGTCACCATCGGTTTGTGAGCCGTCAGCAAAAGTATCATTCGGAAATTCAGGCTTAGTGTCAACATCCTGACCGTCATTACCTGACGCTTGTACTAACAGCACGTCGTGATCGGCAGCGTATTTAAATGCCGCATCAACCCACTCTTTATGCGGTGATATTTTTTTACCAAAGCTCATGTTCACTACTTTGGCGCCATGGTCAACCGCAAAGCGGATGGCGTTGGCAATGTCCTTATCATACTCATCGCCGTTAGGTACGGCTTTAATGCTCATAATGCGTACATTGTCTGCTACACCGTCAATGCCGTAACTGTTGCCGCGTACAGCGCCCATCAAACCGGCAACACCTGTACCATGCGATGCGTCGGGATTGGTTAACACGTTATTTCCGTAAGGTTTGCCGTCCTGTTCATCAGGGTTATCGCCAACTATATTTTTGCGGGCGCTCAGGTCAGGGTTAACGTCATTGTTAAGCTTGGCCAGGTAATCGCTCAGCTCTTTGATCACTTTGCTGTTATCGCCGTCAATATTACTGAACATCTGCTGCCAAACCATTTTACTTTTTGCAATGGTATCGTTAGTACTTTCCGGAATTTTAGCCAGATCGTCCTTAGTAAATGTTTGGGTTGAGCTCAATTTCAGCTCACGTTTAATGTAACCGCTGGTAGCCATCAAAGCATTCATCACCGGGCTTAGTTGCTTCAGTTCTGCTTCCGACTTGCCGACGGTTTCGTCATGCTGCTCTTTTACTTTAAGCCAGTATGCATATTCTTTTTCGGCACCGGCCGGGGCGGTAGTGGTACTATCATACTTAGGTTTAAGGCGATTATATTCGCGCACTTCTTCGGTAGTTTCGGTATAATCAACCTTTCCGCCCGGGCCGCCCAAAAAATCCCAGCCGTGAACATCATCTACAAAACCATCCTTGTCATCGTCTTTACCATTGTTAGGTACCTCTTTAGGGTTTACCCAAAGGATGCTTTTCAAGTCGGTTTGGTTAGTGTCAATACCGCTGTCAATAGTAGCAATTAACACGGTTTTGCTTTTTTTGCCTTTTAAAAATTTGTAAGCGTTATTAAGGCTGATGCCATAGTAGCCGTCGGCCTTCAGGTCAAGTTGATGCCAGTTCTTTGGCAGCTCGGCAGGCGGTGCAGCTTGCTCGGTTTGTGCCGATACGTTCAGGTTAACTAGTAAGGCGCCTGTTAGCGCAGCCCCGAACAGGTAGTTACGGAAAATATTCATGAATTTAAATTTTGTGTAATATAGTGAAAAATAAAAGCGCCGTACATGTTCAAACATCTTTTACAAAAGCATGTCGTTTGGTAACGCTGGCTTTCAGGTTAATGTTTTACAACTTAAGATAAAGTAATGTATTAAAGGTTTAGTTGAGCATCCGCGGCAGATGTAATTATTTAGACTCTTAGTACCATTATGTTATCTTTAAGTCATTGTTTAAAGGCTCCGGTTACATTTGTCCGGACAATGCTTAACTTTGTATTTACTCACAGGTAAAAAATCCTTAAAGGCGACAATAAGTTTACTTCACTGCCTGCTTAATGCTTAATAATTCATAATCAAAGCGTTGCATTTTTCGATGTTAAAAATGTTTGTATGTTGAAAACTTAATTGCCTTAGGGGTACTTTTTACTAGTAATTTAAACATTGAAAAGGTTTAATAGTCATAGTAATAAATGATGGTTAAATCTGTGTTCTTAAACTCTAATGAATGGAAGACGAATTTGAATTTGGCTATACCGAAGATCCAAAATTCTCGGTAGAGCGGTACGAGGAAATGATCAGAAATCATGACCAGTACTTTTTTGATGCCCAGGCGTTTGAGAACATTATCGATTATTACATCGAAAAAAACGACCCCGCCAAGGCTTTACAAGTGGCAGAGTATGCTGCCAATCAACATCCGTTTGCTGCTGTTTTTTTAGTTAAGCAGGCCCAGTTACTGGCCATCACCAACCGTACCATGGCGGCTTTTGCCGCACTGGACAAAGCGGCTATGCTTGAGGCGTCGGATGCTGATATCTATATTATTCGCGGTAATATATTTGAGAGTATGGAACGCTATGCCGAGGCTTTAGAGAACTACGAGAAAGCTCTGGAACTTGCCGAAGAAACCGACGAGATACTGCTGCACATAGCCTACGTTTATCAAAACATGGGCGATTACGAAACATCCATAACTTACCTGAAGCTTTGCCTGCAGCAAAACATGGAAAACCAGGATGCCTTGTACGAACTGGCTTTTTGCTATGACGTGCTGGACAACCAGGAAGAAAGTGTTCAATTCTATCAGCAATATATAGACAATGAGCCTTACAGCTATGCGGCATGGTATAATCTGGGTAACGCGTTTACCAAGCTGGGCTTATTCGAGAAAGCTATTGATGCTTATGACTATGCCATCCTTATCAAGGACAGCTTTGCCTCGGCTTATTTTAACAAGGGTAATGCCCTGGTTAACCTGGAGAAATATGCTGAGGCCATAGAAGTTTATCGCCACACATTTGAGTACGAGCAGCCTAATGCTGATACTTATTGTGCCATTGGCGAGTGTTACGAAAAGCTGGAGCAGATGGATGATGCCCGCGCCTTTTACAAAAAATCAGTAAAAATGGACCCTAAACTGGCCGATGCCTGGTTTGGGATTGGTGTAACCCTTGATTTTGAAGAACGTTATTTTGAAGCTTTACACTTTTACAGAAAGGCCCTTGACCTTGACCTAAGCAATGCCGACTATTGGTTTGCCATTGCCGATGCCGAATATAAGCTAGGCCATATGAAAGAAGCCGAAGAGGCTTATGAACGGGTGGTTGAGTTAAATCCGCTGGATGTGGATGCCTGGCTTGACTACTCGTCAATTTTATATGAAGATCAGCGTTTGGAAGGCTCTATCGAGATCATATCAGAAGCAATTAAGAATAACCCGGAAGCGGCAGAACTGTATTACCGTATGGTAGCCTACCTTTTTGCCAAAGGCGAATACAACGAGGCGCTGAACTATTTAGAGCTGGCCCTGGGCACTGACCCTGAAAAACATTACATCCTGTTTGACTACTTACCACAACTACAGGAGAACAAAGTAATACTGGATATTATCAATAGATATTCGAAATAAAGATTTGTTCAAGATCAGACTAAATTTAGTAGCTTTGAATGTGGGCAGCGCAGCGATATATAATAAAATAAGAAAAGGTTCATTGGGCACCAAGCTTGACAGGGCAATTATCAAAGCTATTAAAGTACCTGTTGATTTATTACTAAGCAGCGAAGAAGAAATAATCTGGCAACAAAAGTTGCCGGGGCATATTATTCGCACAGCTTTAAGAGAGGGCGTTGCCTTATAATACCGGAAATGCGCGCTTATATTGAATCATGGCTAACAAAAGCTGAACATGATTTATTAAGTGCGCAACGTTTGCTTGAAATAGGACCTATGATTTTAGACAATGCTTGCTTTCATTGCCAGCAAGCTATCAAAAAGCATTTAAAAGCCTATTTAATTTACAAAGGCATAGATATCGAGCGCGCGCATAATATCGTTTTTCTTGTTAGATCAATGCGCCAATTTTGATGAGGTCTTCTCAACTGTCGACCCGTTGAGTATTAATGCCTACGCTGTTCAAGGCCGGTATCCCGACACCAACTTAATACGCGAGATAGATGAAGCTCAATCATATTACCAGTTGGCATTGCAGATAAAGCAGTTGATACAGGCTCGCATTATACTATCGTGATCTTTACATTAAAAAAGAATAAACGGTTTCCCGTTTCAGCTTTTTTTTAAGACTTTTATAGCCGTTTAGTACCCCGCTGTTTATACTTTATGAATTATACCATCAACAATCTTCCTGAACGTACGCAAAAACCCCGTGATAAAGGCATAACCATGGTAATGGATAAGGGGCTTAGTTTGCGGCAGGTAGAAGATTTTCTAGAAGTTGCCGGACCATATACTGATATTGTGAAGCTTGGTTGGGCCACTTCATACGTTACACCCAATCTTGATCAAAAAATTAAATTATACCAGGATGCCGGTATCCCGGTTTATTTTGGCGGTACTTTGTTTGAGGCAATGATTATACGGGGGCAGTTTGACGATTACCGCCGCGTGCTGGATAAATACAAACTTCAGCATGCTGAAGTTTCAGACGGCTCGATTACTATTGATCATAACCAGAAATGCGAATATATCAGTAAGCTGGCGCAGCAGGTTACCGTAATATCAGAAGTTGGCTCAAAAGACGTGCAGAAGATATTTGCGCCTTACAAATGGATACAACTGATGAAAGCCGAAATTGAGGCGGGCTCATGGAAGGTAATTGCCGAGGCCCGCGAAAGCGGCAATGTGGGCATCTACCGCGACTCGGGCGAAGTACGCCAGGGCCTGGTTGATGAGATATTGACCCAAATACCCGAAGGCACCATCATTTGGGAAGCTCCACAAAAAGCGCAACAGGTTTGGTTTATAAAACTGATAGGGGCCAATGTAAGCCTTGGCAATATTGCTCCCGCTGACGTTATTCCGTTGGAAACCTTGCGATTAGGTATCCGCAGCGACACTTTCGATCATTTTTTGGGATTGTGATCAACCCATACACGTCATGCCGAACTTGTTCGGCATGACATGTATGGGGTTAGCCGGCTTAGGCATGTTTTATGCTGAAATAAGTATAGCATAACATCCCCTTTTTATTAATTTTACGCTTTCTCTTCCTTCTTGATCTTCTTGAAGGACTGTATCTCCGGTTTTTTCTTTTTGCCTGATTTATCAAACAGGTGGGTAACCTTGCCAAACAAGCCTTTGGCTTTGTCCCAAACAGACTCAACAGAATCTTCAGAAATATAATGTGAGGCTTTTTGAGAAACAAACCCCACTATAGCTTTAATAATAAAGTTTGATTTTCTGAACAGCGTTTTATTCAGTGCAAAAGGCAACGCAAATCTCGATAGCACGCCCAGGAAATCCTGCTGAAAAACGCCGTCTTTTTCGTTACTATGATCACCTTTAAACAGCGACATAATGGTTGAAAATATAGCACCCGGCCCATTAAAGCGCGCTCTTAGCTCCAGGCTTTTCTCGCGCTCCAGGCCCTGCAGGCGGTATATCTCACTCTTGAGGTCGGCGTGGCTTTTAATTGGCAGGTCTATCATCTTCTTGTTTATTTTTAAAAAACTTCAATACAAAAGCGTTGGCAATTGGCTTCTCAAAGCCGGCTTTGTTAAACTTAATGATCAAGGCTATCAGTAAATAAATAAGAGCAGTGCTGCCAAAGCCTTTCCAGTCAGACTGAAACACTTGTGCCAGATAGAAGGCCAGCGTAAAACTGGCAAAAACAAATGCCAACAGTACGCTTATTGCCACAACAACATCGGCAATTAAGCTTGCAAAAATTGTTGAGCCGCTATCAATAGCCTTGTACTTTGCCAGCTTAAGTTTAATTTCAGCGTAATCTTTAAGCTGCTCAAATAAGGGTTGAGGATCTTTTTTGGCTTCTTCCATGAGGTAAGTAGTGTAGTTAGCGCTTGTTTTGAGTTTGAAATTGTGAGCCTTATACAGTATCGTACTCAAAATTTCAAACTCTAACCTTCAGCACTTAAAATTTATGCGTGTTCAAGGTCGTCCTGATACTCTTCTTCGGCGCCCTTAATTTTGGTTTTAATGTTTTCAACAACTTTGTCTTTCAAGCCAACCAGGTTGTCAATTTCGGCTGCTGCTGTTTCTTTGATTGAGTCGCCCAGGTTTTTAAGTGATTCAGCTAATTTGTCGCGGGTTTCGTCACCTTTATCCGGAGCAAATAAAATCCCAAGCGCTGCACCTGCTGCCAGCCCTGCCAGCAGGGCAACAACTACTTTAGTGTTATCATTCATATTATGTAAATTTTAATGTTGAACATTAGGTTTATAAAACAATTTAATTGTTTGTTCAAATATAGCTAATCAAACATTTTGTATCTGTTTTCAGCGTCATTAATTAATTTCTTAACGCCATAGCGGGGTAATTGTTCGCAGAAATTTAACTATCGGCCCCGGCCTGTAAACGGTCAAGCCGATCGGCAGCCATTCGGTTTGTTTCGTAAATTTCAACCAGCAGCAAAAAATAAGACAGCAGTAAAGGGCCAAAAACCAATCCCAATATACCAAATAGCGGTAAACCGATAAACACACCGATCACCGATATTAAAGGGTGCGTATTGGCCACACGCTTGTTGATGACCATACGCAAAACATTGTCAATATTGCCAATAAATAGCAGGCCATAAGCCAACAGCAGTATGCCTTTCAGGGTTTGGTCATTTGCAAATAAATAAAGTGCTGCGGGGATTGAAAGTGTAGGCGCACCCACAACCGGCAAAAACGAAATGAAGGCACCGATCACCCCCCAGAAAACAGGATCTGGTATGCCAAATATCCAGAAACCGTTGGCCAGTAATGCGCCCTGCACAATGGCTATAATGCCCTGGCCTAAAACGTTGGAGTAGGTTGAGTTTCTTAAAGCTACAGCAAATTTAATGGCGTACTGTTCTCTGAACGGGGCGTAGCGCAATAAATTAGCCTCAAACTCTTTGATCTGCACAAACATAAAGTATAGCAGAAAATACAAAACCAGTAAGGTAAGAATGATATTAGCCGCACTGCCTATCAGCGATGGGAAAAGATCGGTAACATAGGTACTTAGCTTTTGCAAGGTGTTTTCGGCAAAGTTGGGTTGCTTAAAAGTAGTTAGTGCAAAGTTGTCGATCTTTACCATCCACTCCTGTATGGGCAGGTTGCTGATGTTAATTTCAGACACCTTGCCTATCACCATAAAACTTATGGCGGTAAACGGCAATACAATTACGATTAAGGATATAAAAATGATAATAAGTGCTGAGATGGGCCGGTTCCATCCTTTTTGCTCGATCATGTAAAGGTAAAAGGGCCTGAAAATGGTAAACAGCACTATTGCGCCCAATATTGAGCTGAACAAACTACTTAGCGCATACAATATAAAACAGCCAAGCACAATAATGCTTACCAGTATAATTGTATTACGCTGCTTATAGTTAAAAATAGACATTTAATATTATCGGGCTGTATCAACTCTATAACAAACAAACCTGAAATAGTTTTTCAGCCTTTGTTTATCAGCTCATTTATTTTTGTCGCGCTGGCAGCTATTGACTCCAGGCAATATAAAAAATCTTCAGACGGGGCGGTCACCTCGTATTTCATGGTATCTAAAGCCAAATGTATGTTTGACAATTGATTTTTAATATCGTGCCTTAATTTGTTTACAGCTTCTGCCTCAACGCTTCTTTCTTCGCTCATTGCACTTTTTATTATTTAAGGTTGATGGCCTTCATTTTATTATACAATGTCTTCCGGTCTATTTTTAATATCTCGGCAGCTTTGGTTTTGTTGAAATTCACCTCACGCAGCACACGTAAAATAGTTTCGTACTCGGCCTCAAGTGCGGCATTTTTTAAATCGTGGCGCTGTTCTTTAACCTCGGGGCGATAATCAGTTTGCGGTTGTTGCTGATGATAGCCGGGCTGCCCGTAAATTGGCTGGTTGCCATGATCAAAAGCCGGCAGCTTATAGTTTGATATTTCAAGCGGTAATGATTTGGTGGTGATTTCACTGCCTTCACTAATTAAGGTAGCCCGGCGAATGATATTTTTTAGTTCGCGTACGTTACCGGGCCAGCGATAGTTCATGAAACACTCTACTACCTCGGGCGAGAAATGCGTTACATTACGGCCCAGCTCCTGATTAGCCAGGCGAAGAAAGTGCCCAGCCAGCAGCATGATATCGTCGCCGCGCTCGCGCAGCGGTGGTAAATAAATGCTGAACTCGTTAAAGCGGTGGTATAAGTCTTCCCTGAATTTGCCTTTGTTAATGGCGTCAACCAGGTTCTCATTGGTTGCTACTATAATGCGCACATCCAGATCGATCTCTTTAGTGCTGCCTATACGCTTCACTTTACGCTCCTGTACGGTACGCAGCAGGGCAGCCTGTATCTCGTACGATAAGTTACCTACTTCGTCCAGAAACAAGGTGCCGCCATTGGCCATTTCAAAGTGGCCTATCTTAGTAGCAAATGCACCGGTAAATGAGCCTTTTTCATGACCAAAAAATTCGCTTGCTGCCAGTTCTTTGGTTAATGAACCGCAGTCCATTGCGATAAATGGCTGATTGCTGCGATGGCTGTGCAGATGTATGCTTTTAGCCACTTCTTCTTTACCGGCACCGCTTTCGCCCAAAATAATAACGCTGTAATTGGTTGGCGCCACCAGTTCAATTTGCCTTGAAAGTTCTTTTGAAGCGCGGCTGGTACCTGCTACCACATTGCCTGACAATACCGCTTGCGTTTTAACCGCTTTAGTAACAGGGGCGGGCGCTTCATCATCAGCTTCCATTAAAGCCTGGCGGGTTTCAATGGCCTTGGTTATGGTATTTAATATCTCGTCAGGGTAAAGCGGTTTGCTGATATAATCGTAAGCCCCCATCTTGATCAGTTCCACAGCCATCTTGATATCTGAGTAGCCGGTGATAATGATAACCCCGGTTTTTGGATACTGCGTTTTAATTAAACGCAGCATTTCGCGGCCGTCGGTATCTTCCAGGCGGTAGTCGCAAAGCACCAGGTCAAACTCCTCATTTTTAAGGTGTTCAATACCACTATTTCCACTCGATGCAGTAGTTACGTCAAATCCGTTGCGCGTTAAAAATTTGGAAAGTAATACGGCAACATTAACTTCATCATCTATGATGAGGATTTTCTTCATATCGGCAATTGTATTATCCGGCAGCCTGTTTGATGGGTAAGTTACACAAAAATGCTGTTTCCTAAGATATTTTTACAAATGTTTAGTTAATTTTTTTAACAATGCCGGGGGTATTACACATTAATTACTGATACACGCTATAGGTTAAATGCATAGGTAACGCGCAATGACCAATAGTTATTCAGGTTGTTATCGTTATAAAATGTTTTGGTGCTTTCATAGCGCAGGTTAGCATCAATATATTGATGATGGTGATTAGTAAACGGCATAACCAAACCAATTGACGGCGACCAGGTAAACGCATTATTAAAAATGGCGTAAAGCTGCTGTTTATTAGCTAAGAAAGACTCGCCTGCTTCGGCATTTACGTAAAAACGGTTACCAATAATATACTTTAAACCCAGCTTTACCGGTATCATGTTAAAGTTTGGTGTTTTAATACCCTCAATAGCCTGCGCGCTTTTTGAGGCATTACCTGATTTTAAGAAGCTCATATAACCTGCAGACGCAGTAACATACAGGTTTGAAAGCAGGTAAGCCGGTATATCAACATTAAGCGACACGCCGGCGCCGAAGTTATAGGCCGATTTTGCTTCATCACCAATAGCTTTGTTTACCGCAACACCAAAACTGTTACCTGTTGTTGAAGCCACATTCAGGCCCACACCAATACGCACACTATCCGGAATGATGATCTGCGCTTTGGCAACTGAACAAAAACAGGTAAACACTATAGCATAAACAAGAGCCTTAAAGGTGATTTTCATATTATTTTCTTTAAATAAACAGGTTTAACGCGCAAAGCGTTAACAACGTATAAATAACCGCAATATATCGGTTTACAATAAAACTTGTGCAAAACTAATATCCCCCGGCAATTACACGCTATAAATAGATGTAAAAAAATGTTAATTTTTGAGGCATTGGTTATGGTTCATAAAAAAAGCGCTACCAAATTGGCAGCGCTTTTCCGTTTTTAGATAGTTGTGGGTCTGTTTTTCTAGAATCCGTAAGCTAAACGTAAGCTTATAAAGTGCAGTTTGTAGTCATCCAAATTACTGTTTAATTTTGATGTGTTTTCAAAACGTACGCCTGCATCAAGGTAGCTGCTGCCAGCCAGTGCAAATTGGTAACCAACCTGCGGTGCGTAAGTAAACACGGCCGAATTATTAGCTGCTACGTCTGCTTTGTTCAGCAAAAAGCTTGCGCCTGCTTCGCCTTGTATATAGAAATTATTAACAGGGAAAAATTTCAAGCCTGCTTTTACAGGTAACAATTGAATGTTTTGGACAGATGCGGTTACGCCCGCTACAGTTACGTCTTTACCAAAAAAGTTGTTGTAACCGGCATTAACGGTAACAAACAGTTGTGATGCAACCGGGATATCAGCCTGTAATGAGCCGCCCAGGTTCCAGCTGTAGGTGTCAGATAAATTGCCTGTTGGTAAACCGGCGTCAACACCAACGCTGTAACGGATACCTGTTGCTTTTGTAGATGTAGGGTTGGTTTGAGCATTAGCGCCAAGTGCTAAACCGGCTAAGGCTAAAACAATTGTTGTAATTTTTAAACTTTTCATAGTGGTATGTAATAAAAGTGCTTTGTTTTAAACACGGCACAAATTAACATCACAAAACCAATACAATTTTTCATCCAAATGTCACGTTTATTCAATCGATTGATTAACAATGATTTATTTTCTGACCATTTGGGTATTTAGGTCAGCAAAGTATAATGAATGGGTAATTACCTGCCTGTAAATGTGGGTTTTCTTTTATTCAGAAAGGCGGCTACGCCCTCTTTAAAATCGGCAGTAGCAAAGCATTTTGCAAATTCAACTATCTCTGTGTCAAAGCCATCAGTATTTCCATTTCCGGCAGCATTCACTGCGGTTATGGCGGCCGCTACGGCTAACGGAGCGTTTTTTAATATTTTATGCAGGATCTCTTCAGCTAATGAGGCCAGCCTGTCCTGGCTTACTACATAGTTCACCAAACCCAGGTTATAAGCCTCGGCAGCATTGATCGTGTCGGCTGTCAGGATCATTTCCATGGCTTTGGTTTTGCCGATGAGTTTGGTTAATCTTTGTGTACCTCCATAACCCGGTATTAATCCTAAAGTCACCTCAGGTAACCCCATCTTTGCATTATCTGAAGCTATACGAATATGACAAGCCATGGCCAGCTCTAAACCGCCGCCCAGCGCAAAACCATTAATAGCGGCAACTACCGGTTTATCAAAATTTTCAATGACATTAAAAATATTACGCTGGTTTTCATGAGCCATGCTGCGGGCGGCGTTTATGTCCAAACCTTTAAGTTCGGTAATATCAGCCCCGGCAACAAAAGCTTTGGGGCCGGCGCCCGTAATGATCAACCCGCCAACCTCTTTGTTATGCAAGGCATCGCCCAAAGCAATATGCAGCTCAAACAAGGTGTCTTTATTAAGCGCGTTTAATTTGCTTTCGCGATTAATAACGATGTATTGAATTGGGCCATGATTTTGGATAAGCAGATTTTGATATACCATACTGCAGCAAAATTAAAAATTACGATGTTGATGCACCCAGTCTGTAATGTATTTTACAATATCGTGCGTATTGGTGCCCGGCGGGAAAAGCTCGCCCCACGCTCGGTTTTTTAGCGCAGCCACATCATCCGCAGGGATAATGCCTCCTCCTTTTACCAATACGTCATCCATTTGCTTTTGTTTCATCAGGTGGAGTATTTTTGGGAAAACAGTCATGTGTGCGCCCGACAAAATGGAAATGCTTATGGCGTCCACATCTTCCTGCAAAGCTGTATTCACTACCATTTCGGTAGTTTGACGCAGGCCGTGTAAATTACCTCTATGCCGGCGTCGCGTAGCGAAGTAGCAATAATGCGCGCGCCGCGGTCATGCCCGTCAAGGCCAACCTTGGCAATTAAAATACGTATGGGTAGGTTAAACGTGTTGGCAACCATTTTTTTTACGGATGGTATATTAGGCAATATAGCCATGTGATATTTATGCATTTTATTTAAAATGTTTTTGGCGGTGGCTCGTCTACCTTACTAAATCAGCAAGGCAATGAAACATTTAGACGATAAAAAAATAGCCATTGTAGGCGGCGGACCGGGCGGCCTAACCCTGGCCCGCCTGCTGCAGCAAGCGGGCGTTGACGTAAGCGTTTATGAACGCGACGCTCACGAAAATGCCCGCCCAAAAGGCGCCACACTCGACTTGCATGAAGAGTCGGGGCTGCGCGCCCTGCGCCAGGCCGGCCTGATAGCCGGGTTTGAAGCCAACTACCGCCCGGGGGCTGATAAAATGCACCTGATGGACCTGCATGCTAACTCTATCATAGAAGAAACTGAGGCCAATGACCGCTCACGGCCTGAAATAGACCGCGGACCACTGCAAAAATTATTACTCGGCTCGTTGAAACCGGGCACCGTGATTTGGGACAGCCACTTCATTGGCATGACCCAGCAAAACGGTGTCTGGAAGCTTGATTTTAAAAATGATACCGAGGTATTTGCTGATATAGTTATTGCTGCCGATGGTGCTAACTCTAAAATTAGACCGTATTTAACACCTATCAAACCTTTTTACAGCGGCGTTACCGCTATTGAAGGAGCGGTTTATAATTCGGCGGTAAACAGCCCTACGATACACCGGCTGTTAAATGGTGGTAAGATATTTGCCTTTGGCAATAGCCAAAGCCTTATCGTAAGCTCAAAAGGCGACGGCAGCCTGGTGTTTTATCCAAGCTTTAAATGCGACGAACACTGGTTAAAAACCAGCGGAATTGATTTTAACCAAAAAGCGCATGTGCTGTCCTGGTTTAAGCATGCTTATGCTGATTGGGATGACGTTTGGTTGGAACTATTTGAAAACGCTGATGAGAATTTCATTCCACGGCCATTATACTGCATGCCGTTTAACCAAAGCTGGGAGGCCCAGCCTAACCTTACCATAATAGGCGATGCCGCCCACCTGATGCCGCCATTTGCCGGCGAAGGTGTAAACATGGCCATGCTGGATGCTGTTGAGCTAAGCGAATGTTTGCTAAGCGATGATTTTTCAAGCACCCATGAAGCCATCGCAGCTTATGAAGAACAAATGCGTCGCCGTGCATCTGAAATAGCTCAAATCACCATGGAATCAACCGAAGCACTTCACTCACCAAAAGCTATTACGTTCATGACCTCGATAGTTGGTTAAATATATATATACAAATACATACAAAGCAAAAAAGAGGGCTCGCAATGAATCCTCTTTTTCGTATTAACTGACCTCATTAACTTATCATAAAGAACAATTGGTTTAGTTCGATAGTAATAATTATAACAAATATAAAACCGGTGTTACGTATTGGCTAATTTTTAAGATCCATTTAACTTTATTTAACACATTATTTTTACACAATCTTCACGATAATTAACAATTGTGATATTGAGGAGCAAATTATTTGCCATTTGGCAATGAAATACGATAAGCAATCAGCCCCCTGTTTTGGTCTTATAACTTTTAAGTGCTTTAATAACCACCTGCACTATTTCGTCCTGGCCTTCGTCAGAGTTTAGGTAGTCCTCGTCGGTAGGGTTGTTAATGAATCCGGTTTCGATCATTACCGCCGGCATAGCGCTATGAGCCAGCACCAGGATGCCCTGTTCCTTTACACCTATGGTTACGCGGCCTTTTGTTTTAAAAGCGTCATTCAGTAAATCGCCGAAAAATATACTGTGCTGGCGATATTTTTGCATATAAGCATTTAGTAAAATACGATTTACCGGGTCATTTTCATCGTAACCCTGGTATTTGGTTTTATAGTCCTTTTCCTGGTAGATGGCCGAGTTTTCGCGAATGGCTTCCAATTGTTCCTTCACCCTATGAAAGCCATAAACCAGCATCATGGTGCCTTTTTGTTTATGGTCGCTATAAGCGGTACCCTCCGGCGACGAGTTGCAATGGATAGAGATAAACAAATTGCCGTGGTGCTCATTAGCAATTTCAGACCGCCGGTTAAGCGGTATAAAAGTATCATCGGCACGTGTCATTACCGTGTTAATACCCGGCATTTGGTCTTGTATAGCGGCACGCAGCTTTTTGGCTATTTGTAAAGCAATAGTTTTCTCGTTGGAGTGTAAACCATGTGTGCCTGGGTCTTTACCACCGTGCCCGGCATCAATAACAACCGTTTTAAAGCGATAGCCGGTGGTTTCGGCACTGTCCTGCAGGTTGGTAAATGAACAAAGGGAGCAAATAAGAGCCAGCAAAAAGCTGTTTAAAACAATAATATGTATACGGGTAAAAGGTTTGTTCATTTAACCAATAGCGGGTATGAAAAGTGTTATTTATTGGCGCATTTTGGGCAAAGGCCGGTAGCGCTAAAGTTTAATTTTTCTAATTTAAATCCGGTGGGCAAAACAATAGGCGGCATATCCATCTCATCCAGACAATACACATTTTTACAACTGGTACAGTTAAAGTGCAGGTGCTCGTCATGGTGGTGGTGCTCATCGCAGTCAGACAAGCAAATGGCATAGTTTGCGGTGCCGTTCAGGTCAAACACCTTATGGATAATACCTTTTTCTTCAAAAGCACTTAAAATGCGGTACAAGGTAACACGATCCACATCGGCAATTACGCTTTCCAGATCGGGCTGCGAGGTGGCGGTTTTTTTATTAACCAGAAGCTCAAGCACCTTTATGCGGGCCTCAGTACGTTTAAGCTGATGCCTCTTTAATAAATGCTCAAAATGCTGATTATGCGTCATGGTTTAATATCCTTACAAATTTACTAAGAATTAGCGAAATTGTTTTTACTATTTAGCCTTGGCCAAAGGTCACTACAAGCAATATCAATTAATGGCGCCCCGGGTGGTGATGTTTGTAATGAAAAAAATGATCGTTGGTTTTACAAACGCCAACGTATTTAAAGTTTACAAAATGCGCAGCAGCAATGGTTAAACCGCCCAGGGGTACAATAACAGCTTCTATCCATCCGCGCAAATATATATGTCCCAATACCACCATAGCAAAGCCAGTCACTAATAATAATAACGGCAAAGCCCTACGGTGAGTACGTATGTATGATAAAAATATGGACGACACGCCCAATAGTAAAGCCAGGATGATCATACCCCACTCAAACAAAGGCGTAGCCAAAAACCCAAGCCCCGTTAATGGCAAAAAAGTAAGCAACGTTGGCACAATAGCGCAATGGATTGCGCAAAGTGTCGACGCTGTCATGCCAATATGATCTATTTTGGAGCGGTGCTTTTTTGAAGTCATCGCACAAACATACAACAAATGCAACATAATTGCATTTTATTTTTCCAATATTATATTAGTCTGACACTATATTTCTTTTAAAGTAAACAACCTCAAACTTTCTTATTTTTTTACTATTACAACTAATGTTTATGCAAAATTGCTTGTATATTCATGTTAAATAAAACACTTTTGCTTTATGCGGTGTTTACAACTTATGGGAATATAACCTTTTGAAAAAACACGCCGTATAAGCGCCTTATATGAACTCTGAAAGCAAACCAGTAAGTATCTTGTTAGTTGATGACGATGAGATAAATAATTTCATCTCTATAAAACTGATAAAAAAAGCGGTGGACAATACCGCTATATCTGCTTGTTTAAACGGAAGGTTTGCAATTGATGAACTGGTAAACATCCAGAAACACGACCCTTCATTACTACCCGACTTTATTTTACTGGATATTAATATGCCGATAATGAATGGCTGGGAGTTTTTAGACGAATACAAACGGCTGAATATAGACCCGGAGGGTAAAAGCAAAATTTACCTCATCTCATCTTCGGTATTTAGTAATGATATTAACAAGGCACGCTCATACCCGCTGGTAAAAAACTTTATATCAAAACCATTGAGCGTAGAAAAGATCAAAGAAATGTTTGAGACCCATGCTAATTAATTAGCATAAAAAAGAAGGACGATCAGTTTTGAAGTGCCCTTCTTTTTTTATATCCGCCATGCCGAACTTGGTTCGGCATCCACAGGACAAGCAATTTTACTTAGCATTTGGGATGCTGAATAAGTTCAGCATGACCCGGTAAATGCTAAGCAGGCGTAATCATAAAATGCTCGCCGTTATGCGTAATGTTGCCCACCGGCACCGACTTAGCGTGATAAAACAAAGCTGTCCAGCCTTCTTCGGCGGCTATTTTGCCGTAATGATCGCGCAGTTCCATGGCTTTCTGCGGATCGAAATCGTATTTTGCCTTAAACCTGCGGAGCAATTGCTCAGGCTCCGGCAGTTCATCGCCGCCAAAAAACACTTTATTCTCGTCATCTCTCAGCCAAAAAACCTGATGATACCGGCAATGTCCGCCGGATAGTTCATAACTGATCCCCGGTTTAAGCTCACCTGTACCTTCTACATAGCTAATATGTGCTGAGCGTTGCAGTGTTTCAAATATCTCTTTATGATAAGATGATGATTTGCCACTGAAAGCCGTCTCCCACTCACCGCGTTGTATAACATGCTCGGCCGCGGGGAAGCTTGGTTCAAGTTTCCCGTTGCGCTCAACTACTAAACCGCCCGAGTGATCATAATGCAGGTGCGACATTAACACCAACGTCACATCCTCAGGGTCAAAACCGGCATTGCGGATGCGCTGGTGTAAAAACAGCTCGTCGCGGGTATCTTTATAGCCCAGACCGCAGTCAAGTACGATCAGATCTTTAGCGGTTTGGATCAAAAATGGATTAACATGTATAAACAACGACCCCGGCCTATCGCGAAAGTTATCGACCTGCGGATCAAAGGGAATAAATTTTTTGGTTGCGTCTACCGAATAAGAGCCCTCACCTAGTGCGAAAATTTTCATAAGATTTTTGATGTGCGGATGTGCACATTTTATATATTTACTCGTTATAAGCTGCAAAGATATGAATAAACGATGGGCGATAAGGGATGTTCAGGCAATTGATGAAATAAAGACGCTGGCAGCCGAACTGAATATTGACCCCGTTTTAAGTACTTTGCTGATACAACGCGGGGTAAAATCCTTTGAGCAGGCCCGTTATTTCTTCAGGCCCGATGAGCGGCACCTGCACGATCCATTCCTGATGCAGGACATGGAGAAAGCAGTCGGACGTATTGAAGCCGCTATCGCCGCAGGCGAAAAGATCATGATATATGGCGATTATGACGTTGACGGCACTACTGCCGTGGCCCTGGTTTACAGCTTCTTTAAAAATCATCACGGCAATATTGAGTATTACATACCCGACCGTTATAAGGAGGGCTATGGCATATCTACCCAAGGTATTGACTATGCCGCTGCCGCCGGTTTTAACCTTATCATAGCACTTGATTGCGGCATCAAATCTGTAGATAAAATTGCCTATGCTAATGGGCTGGGTATTGACTTTATCATCTGCGACCATCACACGCCCGGCGATGAACTGCCCGACGCGATCGCCGTGCTTGACCCTAAACGTAAAGATTGCGGCTACCCTTTTAAAGAACTTTCAGGCTGTGGCATTGGCTTTAAACTTGCCCAGGCCTACGCCGAAAAAAACGGGCTGCCGTTTGAGGATGTCGCGCGGTATTATGACCTGGTTGCGGTGAGCGTGGCTTGCGATATTGTACCCATTGTGGGCGAGAACCGCGTGCTGGCTTATTTCGGTTTGCAAAAACTGAATGCCGACCCGTGCATCGGGCTTAAAACGCTGATGGGTGTGGCGGGCAAAAACATCAGCTATACTATATCAGACATTGTTTTTCTGCTCGGTCCGCGCATTAATGCGGCAGGGCGTATTGACGATGCCAAACACGCGGTTGAGCTATTGATATCCTGCGATGAAGACGCAGCTCAAACCAAAGGCGAGCTCATTAACATTCATAACACCGAACGTAAGGGCCATGACTTGCAAATTACCGACGAAGCCCTGAGCATGATAGGCGAAAACCAGGTACTCATTGACCGTAAATCAACCGTAGTATTTAATGAGCATTGGCATAAAGGTGTCATTGGCATTGTTGCTTCGCGATTGACGGAAAAATACTATCGCCCCACCGTGGTACTTACCCGCTCTAACGGCCATGTGGCCGGCTCGGCGCGCTCGGTTTTAGGATACGACTTGTATGAGGCTTTATGCGGTTGCAGCGACCTGCTTATTCAGTTCGGCGGACACAAATATGCGGCCGGCTTAACCATGCAGCCCGAAAATGTTGAGGCCTTTATAAACAAGTTTGAAGAGGTGGTAAGCTCGACCATCACTACCGAGCAATTGACCCAGCAAATACAAATTGACGCCGAATTACGTTTAGATCAGATCGAGGCTAAATTTTTCAGAATTTTGAACCAGTTTGCACCATTCGGACCGGAAAATATGGCGCCGGTGTTCATAACCAAAAATGTGTACGTTTGTGGTACGCCGGCACTGGTGGGGCAAAACCATATCAAAATGACGGTGATGCAGCCCGGTTCGGCTATGTTTGATTGCATAGCCTTTGGTCAGGGCGAACAATTATTACAAATAAAAAAAGACAAACCTTTTGATATTTGCTACGCTATTGAAGAAAACGTGTGGCGTAACAAACGCTCTATACAATTGAATATAAAGGGGATAAAAATTCAAAAGTAAAAAGTAAAAATTCAAAACCGGATGTATCAGGCTTTTGAATTTTGACTTTTAAGTTTGATTTATAAACGAAGGGAAATTCGGAACCAGGCACTTTTGAATTTTTACTTTTTAATTTTGATTTAATGAACTTACGGGCAGAACATTTAATAAAAAAATACAAGCAGCGCACGGTGGTTAACGATGTATCGTTTGACGTGTCGCAAGGCGAAATTGTGGGTTTGCTGGGGCCTAACGGTGCCGGTAAAACTACGTCGTTTTATATGATCGTAGGTTTAATAAAACCTAACGAGGGTAAAATATTTTTAGACGACGAGGAGATCACTACTGACCCGATGTATCGCCGCGCGCAAAAAGGTATTGGTTACCTGGCGCAGGAGGCTTCGGTTTTTCGCAAACTTACGGTTGAGGATAACATTAAGGCTATTCTTGAAATGGGCAAAATGACCAAAGAGCAGCAGGAAGAAAAGCTGGAGACCCTGATTGACGAATTTAGCCTGCACAAGGTGCGCCGCAACCGCGGCGACCTGCTATCAGGCGGCGAGCGGCGCCGTACCGAGATTGCCCGCGCCCTGGCCGCCGAACCCAACTTTATTTTATTGGACGAACCTTTTGCAGGTGTTGACCCTATAGCGGTTGAAGAAATACAGGCTATGGTAGCCAAACTGCGCCACCGCAACATCGGCATTTTAATAACCGACCACAACGTACAGGAAACCCTTTCAATTACTGATCGTGCTTATTTATTGTTTGAGGGAAAAATTTTAAAATCGGGCGTACCTGAGATACTGGCAGAGGATGAAATGGTGCGTAAGGTATACCTGGGGGCTAACTTTGTACTAAAAAGAAAAACATTTGCTCAATAAAGTCTGTCGTGTATGACAATTTTTAACTCTGTTTTTACCTGGTTCATGAAAAAGCGTATCCACCAGATAGAGCTTTTTATGAAATACCCTAACGAGGTACAGGAAGAATGGTTTGAACAATTGTTAACACGAGCAGAAAATACCGAGTGGGGCAAAAAATACGGCTACAAAAGCATCACCACACTTAATGAGTACAAAGAGCGTGTACCTATACAAACTTATGACACCCTGAAGCCCTACATTGAGCGTATGCTTAAGGGCGAACAAAATGTGCTTTGGCCATCAGAGATCCGCTGGTTTGCCAAATCATCGGGCACCACCAGCGACCGCAGTAAGTTTATTCCCGTAAGCGAAGAAGCACTGGAAGAATGCCATTTTAAAGGTGGCAAAGACCTGCTTACCATTTACTTTAACAACCGCCCCGACGCAAGGATGTTTACAGGTAAGATATTAACCATTGGCGGCAGCCACCAAATTAGTCAGCTTAGCCCCGATACTGCTTTTGGCGACCTGTCGGCAGTGATCATGAAAAACCTGCCCTTATGGGCCGAGTTTCATCGCACCCCGCACCTGGATATCGCCTTGCTGGAGGATTTTGAGGAGAAGATCGAGAAAATGGCATATGCCACTAAGGACGTCAATGTAACCAGCCTGAGTGGCGTACCCACCTGGAATTTGGTGCTCTGTAAGCGTATTCTCGAAATCACCGGAAAAAACAACCTGTTGGAAATTTGGCCTAACCTGGAGATGTATTTTCATGGCGCGGTTAATTTTACGCCCTATCGCGATCAGTTTAAAAAGCTGATACCGAGCGACGACATGTATTACCTGGAGAACTACAATGCCTCCGAAGGCTTCTTCGGCATACAGGATACCATTGACCATGGCGAAATGCTGCTGATGCTGGACTACGGCATTTTTTACGAGTTTTTACCTTTAGAAAATCTTCACGACGAAAACCCCAAAACGCTTACGCTGGATGAAGTAGAAACAGATAAAAATTATGCGTTGGTTATCAGTACCAATGCCGGTTTATGGCGATATCTGATCGGGGACACCATTAAGTTTACTTCGCTGGCGCCCTATCGTATACAAATAACCGGTCGCACCAAGCACTTTATCAATGCCTTTGGCGAAGAACTGATTATTGACAATGCCGAACGGGCACTTGAAGAAGCCTGCAACCAAACCGGTGCTGTAATACGCGAATACACCGCTGCCCCGGTTTATTTTAATGACGACGACTGCGGCGCGCACGAATGGCTGGTTGAGTTTGAACATCGTCCTAATGAGTTTGAACGTTTTGTAGATATACTGGATGAGACCCTGCGCCGCATTAATTCAGACTATGACGCGAAACGTTTTAAAGACCTTGCCCTGCGCAGGCCATTGGTTCGCCGCTTGCCTGAAGGGACATTTTTTAACTGGATGAAAGAACGGGGCAAACTGGGCGGACAAAACAAAGTGCCGCGCCTGGCCAATAACCGCGAATATGTTGAGGCCATTTTAAAAGTGGTTGAATTAGTTAGCTGATCTGATATCTATCTATATGAAAAAGTTACTATTTTTTGTTTGTTCATTTTTGCTGATCAATTGCGCGTTTGCGCAACATATTGCAGTACCTCCATTTAAGGCTAACGGATCGTCAGGCGACAACCCATTTCCGTCTATCAAAGATTATGATCTGATATTGGCTTGCCGAGCTTATGATGGCATAGCCCATCAATTGATATTTAATGTGCTGGTTTTAAAAAGCGGCCATTGGCAAAAGCTTACTGCTACTATGCCTGCGCAAAGTGTACCCCTATCAGTAGATGAACCCACGCTAAAGCCTGTTGAAACTACTGATGCCGATTGCAATACCATATACAGCGGGCTAAACGGCGCCCATTTATTTACCATTGCCGATGACAATGCACTGCCAAAATGCAACGAAAGCCTGGATGTAATAAATGGCGAAAAGCAAACGGTTACCCATAGCCTTGAAGACGGCCCCGAATACCGCATCTGGATAGTGACCCCTAAAAAAGTGCGTTATTTATATTATGCCTCTCCTCATTTTTTTGCCAAGTTTTGCCCGGATAACAGGGATCGCGCTAACGTGGTAAAAATAGTAGACCTGCTTACCAAAAGCTGGCCGGTGCAAGTAAGCAAATACGAATAAGCAAATAACAAAACCAAGCGACCGATTATGCTGTTATTAAAATAAAACAACAGACACCATGATCGAGTCAAAAGACACCAAACCAGCAGCAAACGACGGTAAATACCAGTTTGAGATCAATTATTCAGGCCGCGATTTAGCATGCGAGGTAGTAAAGGAGCAGAGCACGCTGCACGTTACTATCGGCGAAAATTTAAGCGCCGACCTGAAGATCAACAGCGACAATACCTTAACCCAAACCAGCGGTGCACAATTGCCCGATTCGTCTATAGACTTTATAAAAAAGAAAGTGCTGGGCCTGGAAGCCTGATCAGTTCAACACCTCCTCCAAAATCTCGTGCGAGTGGATATTGCCAAACCCTTCAACGTGCAAGGCATAGTATTCAAGCAGTTTACTTATAAGGTATCTCCGCTCGTCATTACTTAATTTTAATTGGGGCAGGTTCTCAAAACTGCATTGCAGCAGGCGGCTAAAGTTTTGTGTATGTGGTGGCGACAGATAAAGCAGACCATCGGGTTTATATCGTTTAAAAACACCGTCTTTTAAATCAAAATAATCAGCATCGTCGGCCAGGTATTTGTCCGGGTAAAAACCCAGGTAACGGGTAAGCCGCACCAGGAACAGCAGGTGAAAATTTGCCAATCCGGCGGTTTGGTGGTCAAGCCATTCTATTGTATTAAACAAAAAATCAAACAGGTGCTCGTCGGCAGTTTGCTGACGGATGGATTTATACAGCACCTCGTTCAAAAACATAGCCATGCTGCTTTTAATGACATCGTAAGGTATGCTTTGCAAAACCGGCGAGGTTTTTAATTCAGAGATACGCTGCACACCGCCGCTGCCTTTATGATAAACTACCAGATCAAGCAAATGTAAGGGCTGCAGCATATTGCGGCTTATCCTTGCCTTCGGCTTTTTCACCCCGTTTATGATGTACGATTGCAGCCCCAGCTTTTCAGTAAATATTTGGGTGATGACGCTGCTCTCGCCATAGTCGGTAGTTTTGAGTACAATGCCCCGTGTTTTATGCAGCATGGATAAGCATTAATATTTTAGGTAAGAAAATAACCGTGCCGGTAATCAGTGCAAACAAAGCTGCAACAACAACTGCCGCAGCGCCCATGTCTTTAACGTGTCCGGCGGTTTCATTGTATTCGGGCGACACCAGGTTGGTCAAAAATTCAAGCGCGGTGTTGAGTAGTTCGGCCATCAATACCAGGGCAATGCAGAAACAGATCCATAACCATTCGTTGGTATCAATATGCAGCACATAACCGGTATAAACGGCAATCAATGCCGCTACCAAATGTACCCTGAAATTGAGTTGTGTTTTTGCCGCCGTCGCCAGTCCGTTAAAGGCGTAGCCAAAACCACGGATGAATTTTTTCATTGATCAAATTTAGGGAAAATACGGTTAGGAGTATGTGTCCCTGTAAAGCGGGAGACGCGAAGCATCGCGCCTCTACAATATACCAACCATAAAGACGCAATACTTCGCGTCTCCTGGCGACATTTATTCAATCACCTGCACTATCGAATAAATATCTACTCCCGGTACAGCAAATTTGATTTTACCGGCTGCATAACTAAACGGCAGCGGCTTAGCTTCCGGCTGTAGCAAAACTTTTTTTGGCTTTTTGACCGAGGCTAACGTTATGTTGATTGGCGTGGTAATAGCAGGCAAATTAAACGTCAACGAGTTATCGGCATTGATGTCAAAATGGTCGCCAACGTTTACCAGGTGCAGCAGCAGGCTGTTGTCTTTTTTATTGAGGCTAATGTGAATTTTCGCACCGCTTTCCACTTCAACTTTCGGCTGTGGGAATAATTCTTCGATCACTTTCTGCACCGCTAAACGCAGGTTTTCATTATGGGTACTGGCATAGCGTAAAGAAATGCCGCTCATGGCAAAAGTATCGGCTATACAGGCAATAGCCCCTTTGCCATAGTTTTGTTTAGCGATAGAAACCCCGGCATCAACCTTAACCGGTTTATTACTGCCTTTTACTAATTTACCAAACAAATGTGTATCGCCAATGGCCAGCACTTTGCCACCATTTCGAATGTACTGTTCAACCTGGGTAATAAACTCAGGCTGTAACTGGCGCCACTCGGCAATTACCAGCAGCGGATATTGCGCCATGGTGTTTTTAAGCTGATGCTCCTGCAAAATTTGTACACTATATTTTGAATCGAGCAATAGCTGCAGCGTCCCTTTTACATTGTTGTTGCCACCCTGCCCATTCTCAAATACACCCGGCGACTCATTATAATGGCCAAACGCCGACATCAACAAAGCCACTTGCGGCACACCGGCGGTATTGAATGTGTAAGCTTTACGCTCATGGCAAAATTTAGAAACCTCAGCCAGCACGGGTACGGTTTCCATTGGCAAAGAAGCATCGCGGTGCTGGGGAATATAGATCTGGTAACCTCCACCTTGCGACAATATCATGGCCGCTTTCTGCTCCAGATGCCTCGCGCTTTTCCAAAAAAAACCTTTATTGTTCTTGTCACTCATAAATCCCCAGCACATCAGGTCCCAGGGCTTACCCTGCCGGGCCAGCACGCGCGACTCAAAATCGACATCGGCCACTGCATCGCTCGTAAAGTCGCCCGACAAATAGTCAACCGGTGCATCAACCGGGCCTGGCATAAATGAAGAGAACGACCAGTTGCTGGTAACCATCAAATCAGGGTTAAATTTATGGACTGCGTTAATATAATGTGTTAAATACTGATGAAAAGCCTTGCGGGTAAACTGCACATAATCGGCATAACCTTTATCTTTCCGATCATGCGGGATATCGCTTTTACCAGTCGTTCTTTTATACGCCGTCACAGCAGCATCCGAGTAATCGGGCTGCAAGGCCCAGCACTCGCCATCAACCCAAACACCATTGATGTGGTATCTGCTGCTTAGCTCGTTAATTTGCGGGATAAAATACGCATCAGCATATTTGCCAAATATGGAAGTAGCACCCTTGTCGGCATCGCCATTGCCGTTAATGCGCGCCCAGTCTGGATGATCTTTCACGGCCTGCGCATCCAATATGCCTGAAAAATGCGAGAACAAACCAACACCTTTTTTCGCCGTTTCTTCACGAAAAAGTTTCAGTGGATCAAGCAAAATATCCGGCGCTGCCACACCCACTTTGGTTGGGTAGCTGGAAATGCCGGGATGGCCTTTGGTATCTACCTGTATGTAATCCGGCTTTACTTTGTCCAGCATATAATCAACGTCTGCGGCTTTCAGGGTTTTGCCAATTTCGCGGGTATCTGGCGTTGCATGAAAATCAAAATGTACACCGAAAAAGCGGTCGGTGGCTTTAAAATTACTAGCGGTTTGGGCTGAGGCGCAATAGGATGCAAGCGTTGCCAGGATGATAATATACCGGGTTATTGATTTTCTCATAGCAGGTGTTTTGTGGCGATGGTAAATTTAGGGAAAAATGTTTTGTCATTCTGATTTCTATGACAAAAGGAAAAGTAATCGTTATGCTGATAAGGTTGCCGCTGTGTCACAAATTGCGCCATTAATACCTACTTTTCATTCTAAAATGCCTATTTTTGCAGCCTCTAAAATTTGAGGGGTAAAAGATTAATGTACAAGGAATACAAGCAGTTAAATTTATCGCAAACCGGCAAGGATGTACTGGAGTTCTGGAAACAGAATAACATATTTGAAAAAAGCATCAGCAGCCGGCCTGTCAGCAAACCATATACATTTTATGAAGGTCCGCCGAGTGCTAATGGCATGCCGGGCATTCACCACGTAATGGCGCGCGCCATTAAAGATATTTTTTGCCGTTACAAAACCTTAAAAGGTTTCCAGGTAAAGCGTAAAGGCGGCTGGGATACCCACGGCCTGCCTATTGAGCTGGCTGTCGAAAAAGCTTTGGGAATTACCAAAGACGATATCGGCAAAAAAATATCTGTTAAAGATTATAACGACGCTTGCCGCAAAGAGGTAATGCGCTACACCGATATCTGGAATGATCTGACCGAAAAGATGGGTTACTGGGTCGACCTGGAAAATCCATACATCACTTATAAAAACGAATATATCGAGTCGCTTTGGTGGATATTGAAGCAGCTTTATGATAAAGATCTGCTGTATAAAGGCTATACTATTCAACCTTACTCACCAAAATCGGGCACCGGCTTAAGCTCGCACGAGCTAAATCAGCCGGGTACCTATAAAATGGTGAAAGATACCACCATTACCGCTCAATTTAAAGTTAAGAGAGATGAAAAGTCGGCGTTTCTGTTTGATAACATTAATACCGATCTGTTTATCCTGGCCTGGACGACTACGCCTTGGACCTTGCCTTCAAACAGCGCTTTAGCTGTTGGCGAGAAGATCCAATACGTTAAGATAGCCACGTTTAACCCTTATACCTATGAGCCGATCAATGTGATTTTGGCTAAAGACCTGTTAGGCAAATATTTTAAATCCGAGAATGAAAACGGCGACTTTGGCGCTTACGCCTCTCTCCCTACCGGGGAGAGCCGGAGAGGGGCTCCCTGGGAAATAAAAAACACTTATACTGGCGCTCAATTAGTTGGCGTTAACTACGAGCAATTATTGCCGTATGTAACTAATGATGACCTGGCTAAAAATGGCTTCCGTGTTATCCCTGGCGATTTTGTGACTACTGAGGATGGTACCGGTATAGTACACATTGCCCCAACTTTTGGTGGCGATGACTTTAGAGTTGCTAAAGAAGCCGGCGTACCCGCCGTTTTGGTGAAAGACGAAAATGGCAAAGACGTACCGCTGGTTGACCGCCAGGGCCGTTTTGTTAACGAAGTGACGGACTTTGCCGGTTATTACGTTAAAGAAGAATATTACACCGCCGAAGAACGAGCCGTAGACGGTTTTAAACCAACCGACGTCCTGATCTCGATCAAATTAAAAACCGAGAACAAAGCTTTCGACGTTAAGAAATACGAACACAGCTACCCGCACTCATGGCGTAGCGACGAGCCTATCTTATACTACCCGCTGGACAGCTGGTTCATTCGCACTACGGCTTTGAAGGACAAGATGGTAGAGCTGAATAAAACTATCAACTGGAAACCAGAGTCGACCGGT
>Ga0153956_1000964_pt1 | contig 28519 bp, 28 predicted proteins | sample TSFL040MetaG_FD_104704 | JGI IMG/M metagenome (GOLD analysis project Ga0153956, IMG submission 104704) | Attine ant fungus gardens microbial communities from Florida, USA - TSFL040 MetaG | ecosystem: Host-associated > Fungi > Mycelium > Unclassified | place: USA: Florida, Wekiwa Springs... | reverse complement strand
CTGGATTCCCGCCAGAAGCACGCGGGAATGACGAGCAAAGGGCTAGAGCATCGCGCGGCGCATGTCGCCCAGCAGGGCGGCCAGATGCGCCGTGAAGCGCGCGGCGAGCGCGCCGTCGATCACGCGGTGGTCGTAGCTCAAGCTCAATGGCAGGATCAGGCGCGGCTGGAACGCCTTGCCGTCCCACACCGGCCTGATCGCCGACTTGGTCACGCCGAGGATCGCGACTTCGGGCGCGTTGACGATCGGCGTGAACGAAGTGCCGCCGATGCCGCCGAGCGAGGAGATCGAGATGCAGCCACCCGACATTTCCGCGGGACCGAGCTTGCCGTCGCGCGCCTTCGCTGCGAGCGCCGACATCTCCTTGGCGATGTCGACGACGCCTTTCTTGTCGGCGTCCTTGAGCACCGGCACGACGAGGCCGTTCGGCGTGTCGGCGGCGAAGCCGACGTTGTAGTACTTCTTCAGCACGAGGTTCTCGCCGGTCGCGTCGAGCGAAGCGTTGAACGTCGGGAATTTCTTCAGCGCGGCGACCATCGCCTTGATCAGGAACGCGAGCATGGTCAGCTTGATGCCGGCCTTCTCGTTCTCCTTGTTGAGCGCGACGCGCAGCGCTTCGAGCTCGGTGACGTCGGCATCGTCGAACTGGGTGACGTGCGGGATCATCGCCCAGTTGCGCGCGAGGTTCGCGCCGGAAATCTTCTTGATGCGCGACAGCGACTTGGTCTCGACCTCGCCGAACTTCGCGAAATCGACCTGCGGCCACGGCAGCAGATTGAGTCCGCCGCCACCGCCCGAGGCCGCGCGCGGCGCACCCCCGCCGGTGAGGATCTGCTTGACGTAGGCGCGCACGTCTTCCTTGGTGATGCGGCCCTTGCGTTCGCTGCCCTTGACCAGCGACAGGTCGACGCCGAGCTCGCGGGCGATCATGCGCACGGCCGGGCTCGCGTACGGTACCTTGTCCGGCATCACCGTGCTGGCATCGAACGGCACCGGCGGCGTGCGCGGCGGCATGTCGGGTTCAGCTCGCGCCGCGGCGACTGCGGGGGCCGGCGCGGCGGCGGGGGTCGGTTTCGGCACGTCCGGCGCAGCCGTGGGTGCCTCGGGCTTGGCCGGCGCGACCGCATCGGCCGGCGCGGAGGCCGGCTCCACCGACTCGATCAGTGCGACGACCATGTTCTCGGACACCTCGTCGCCGACCTTGACCTTGATTTCCTTGATGATTCCATCGAACGGCGCCGGAACCTCCATCGTTGCCTTGTCCGACTCCAGCGTGAGCAACCCCTGATCCTTCGCGACCGTATCGCCGACCTTGGCCAGCACCTCGATGACGGGGACGTTGGTGTAGTTGCCGATGTCCGGCACCTTTGCTTCGAGGATGGCCATGCTTGCTCCGAATCGAATCCCGCAGGAAAGCGCCAAGTGTCGCCGATTTGGAGGGGCTCGTCATTTCGCGGGCGGACGGCCGCTGCCCTCGTTCCGTGAGGCCGGCCGTCGCCGCGGCCGCTCTGTCGCGGCGGATCATCGCCATGCCGACGAGCGATGCGGTCCTCGCGCTCGAAGTCATGGCCGATGCAGGAAACGGCGATGGCGACAAGCGGCCTCGACCGATCGCCCGCGCGACAGCCGGCGTGAACGCCCGCGGCGGCGGCGTCGAAATTCCAGTAATTTTATTTTTTTATATTTCCAATTTGGCCCACAAGTTGCTTCGTTCCTTTTGCCGACAGGCAAGCGGACCACTTTTCCGATCGCCGGCGTCGACAAAAGCACGAACGCCTCACACTTTCGAACGAATGCCCGCAGGGACGGAACGGCGCGTTCGTCGCAAGCGATGGAACCCGGGGAACCGCGCGTCAGTTACGAACATTTTCGGCAGTTGTTGACGGCGGAATACCCGACCGTTCACTCATCAAGGAAACGGAATGCGCACGCTAGGGATCTGCGACATCGGGCTTGCACAGGACACCTCCCACGCCCTGCATTCGATGCTGAAAATCCTCGACGGCCGCGCCACGGCGTCCTGGCGGCAGGCCCCGATCGAAGCCGCGGACGTATTGATCGCCCGTCCCGGCAGCCGGCCCGACCTGATCGCCGACTGGAACAAACAGGGTCGTCCCGTCGTACTGCTCGTCGACGACAGCTCGGAGCAGCCTCCATCGCCGTTCGTGCTGCGCCATCCGCTTCGCGTCATGCCACTGCTCGGCGTGCTCGACCTGATCGCGGAGCAATGGTCCGATGATCCAAGGCGGGTCCAGGATCCCCGCGCGAGCTGGACGGCGGCGGAATCGATCCGCTCGCTGACCGAAGGCGGAGCCGGAGGCTGGCATGTCGCACGCACCCCCGGCAGCCACGAAATCTGGGTCCGCGACGGACATGCGCACGCGGCCGCCTCCACGTTCGATCGCCTGCGCGGCAACGCGCTGACGACGGGCCGTTTCTCCCCCGCCACCAGCGCGCCACCGACCGGACTCGCCCACATGTCGTTGCAGGATCTTGGCTGGTTCATCGGTCTCCACGGACCCGCCGGCCTCGCTCCATGGCTGTCGCGCGACGTGAGCTATTCGTTGCGGCGCTGGCCGGACTTCGGTCGCCTCGGCGCCTCGCCTGAAACGATCGAACTGTCCGCGATCACGGCAGCGCAGGCGCGCACGCCGGTGGAACTGGCCGACCTGTCGCGCTGCCACGCGGATGTCGTGCATCGCTTCCTGACGGCTACCTCACTGGCGGGGCTGCTGGCGGTACGCCAACCCGCGGCGATACCGGCGGCCGCGCCACGACAGGGTGCGTGGACGCGCCTGGTCGGCGACCTGCGCCGTCACCTGGGGCTGTTCACATGACGCGCGCGGAAGACGCCGAATTCAAGATCGTCTTCACCGGCCCAATGGGTGCCGGCAAGACCACGGCGATCGCGGCGATCAGCGAAGTCGAGCCGGTCAGGACCGAAGTCGACAACAGCGACCGTGAAAGCCATGGCAAGGAACTGACGACGGTCGGCTTCGATTTCGGACGCATCACCTTGCCCGGCGGTCATTCCGTCCGCCTCTACGGAACGCCGGGGCAGGCGCGCTTCCGCTTCATGTGGAACATCCTCGGGCGTGGCGCCGCCGGCGCGATCATCCTGCTCGACGCGACCCGTGCGGACGCATTGGAGCAGCTCGACCTGTTCGTCGATGCCTTCGTTCCATTGTTGCCGCCCGGCGCGATCGTCATCGGCGTCGGGCGCAGCACGGAATCGGGCGCCCTCGGCAGCGACGTGTTCGCGGCGCGCCTGGAAGCGCGCGGGATTCTCGCTCCGGTGCTGACGATCGACGCGCGCAAGCCGCACGACGTGCGCATGCTCGTGCATACGCTGACCTGCATCCTCGAGTCCCGGACGCCTCTTGGAGCCTGCGCATGAGCCGCACATCAAACAGCCGCGTTTCGCGCGAAGCCGCGCAGAAGGTGCTGCAAAGCTATCGCGACGTCCTCGGCGTGCAATGCGCCGTCCTGTTCTCGGCCGACGGATTCGAACTGGCGTCCTACGCCGCCGACGATGCAGCTTCGGCACGACTCGCCGCGATCGGCAGCTCGCTCGCGGCGCTCGGCAGCGCGATCTCGTCCGAGGCCGGCCTCGATGCATGCGAACGCACCACGATCGAGAGCAAGGGCGGCACCGTCACGATCATGCGCGTCGGCGACGACGGCGACATGTCGCTCGCCGTCGTCGCCGGGCGCAACGCCGTGCTCGGCCAATTGCTATGGGCGACAAAGCGCTGCTGCCAGGCGCTGCTCGACAACATCCATACCTGACCCTGCGGATTGGACGAGGCACCGTCCGCAGCACCGAACCTCGATGTCTCACAAAAGGAACGCGCTCATGGCAAACATCAACGAATGTCTCGCGAAAATGCTCGAAATCGACGGCGCGATGTGCGACGCGATCGTCGACGCCAACAGCGGCATGCTGCTCGGCAAGGCGGGCACGGGTCTCGATCTGGATCTGGCCGCCGGCGGCAACACCGAAGTGGTGCGCGCGAAAATGAAGACGATGAAGGCGCTCGGCCTCAACGACGCGATCGAGGACATCCTGATCACCCTCGGCAAGCAATACCACATCATTCGTCCGATCGCTTCCAAGCCCGGACTCTTCATCTATCTCGTGCTGGACAAGAACCGCGCCAATCTCGCGCTCGCACGGCGCGCTGCGCAGGAAGCGGAGCAAGCGCTGCAGTTCTGAGCTTCCGTCCGAGCCGGCCAGGTTCGTCAGGGTCGCCCGCGCGGGCGCCCCTGACGACTCGCGAAGGCGAACAATCCGCCGCGCGCTGATCGCGCCTCTTCATCGGAGCACCGATGCCGCGCGCTTTCCTTCAAGCGCCGGGTTTGGACGGGGACGCGGACCCTCCAGCGCCTGCGACGGCGCTGATTTCCGACGCCGCGCGCACGGTCACCTCGCGCTGCGGGAACGGGATGCTGATGCCCTCGGCATCGAAGCGCTCCTTGATCGCGCGCAGCAAGGCGGTCTGCACGGCCCAGGTGTCGGCCGACTTCGTCCACGGCCGGATCGCCAGGTTCACGCTCGAATCGGCCAGTTGCAGCACGGCGACGTCGGCTGCCGGATCGGCCAGCACGCGCGTGTCCGCCGCGAGCAGTTCGCGCACGATCGCGATCGCCTGGCCGATGTCGTCGCCGTAGCCGATGCCGACGACGAGATCGATGCGGCGCGTGCCGCGCGCGCTGTAGTTCACGATCGCGTCGCCGGCGACCTTGCCGTTCGGCAGCACGACCTCGCGGTTGTCCGCCGTCAGCAGGCGCGTGTGCATCAGGCTGACGTCCTGCACGGTGCCGGCGACGCCGGCCACTTCGATGTACTGGCCGACGCGGAACGGCCGGAACACCATCAGCAGCACGCCCGCGGCGAGATGCGACAACGACCCCTGCAGCGCGAGGCCGATCGCGAGGCCTGCGGCGCCGAGGGCGGCCAGCAGCGAGGCGGTCGGAACGCCGATGCGGTCGAGCGCGCCGGTGACGACCACCGCGAGCAGCAACACGAGCACGAGGTTGCCGAGGAAATTGCCGAGCAGCGGATCGGCCCCCGTGCGCAGCAGCACGCGCCGCACGGCCGCGGCGACGCGACGCGCGAGCCACCAGCCGACCAGCAGGATCAACAGCGCGACGAGCGACCGACCGCTCCAGCCGATCAGCATGTCGGTGAACGCGCGGTTGTCCAGCGACGCGTAGAATTCATGCAGGCGATCGGCCATTCCGCATCCTCGATCAACGAACCCGCAGTAGGCTACCAAGCCGGTCGCGGCGCGCCCATGCCGGTCGGCCACGACGCGCGGCCAATCCCCAAGGAGAGTCTCGATGTACATCCTCTACTACTCGCCGGGCACGGCGAGCATGGCCGTGCACCAGGCGCTGATCGAAACCGGCGCGGTGCACGAGTTGCGCGCGGTGGATTTCGATGCGCGCGAACAGAAGAGCGCCGACTACCTGCGCCTGAATCCGAACGGCATGGTGCCGACCCTGGTCGTCGACGGCGCGCCCTACTACGAGTGCGCGGCCCTGCTGCTGTTGCTGGCCGAACGCCATCCCGGGGCGGCGCTGGCGCCGCTGCCCGGAACGGCCGCACGCGCCACTTTCCTGCAATGGATCGCGCACCTGGCGAACACGCTGCAGCCGGCGTTCCGGCAATGGTTCTATCCGCAGGATTTCGCGCCGATCGAGCACGAGAAGGAATCGAAGGAGTCCGCGCGCCGGCGCATCGAGGCGGCATGGACGCGGCTCGACGCGCATCTCGCCGCGCACGGCCCGCACGTGCTCGGCGAACACTTCAGCGTGGCCGACCTCTATGCGACGATGCTGATGCGGTGGTCGCGCAACATGCCCAACCCCGCGACGGCGTGGCCCGCGCTCGACGCGCTGGCGCGGCGCGTGAAGGCGCGGCCGAGCTGGCGGTGCATGTACGACGTCGAAGGGCTGACGGAATGGGCGTGAGCGTACGCCTCCGGTGATCCGGTCGCCAGCGGGAAGGCCCAAAGCCAATATCCGGACGTCATGCCCGCGGAAGCGGGCGTCCGCCGAGGAAGGCAACCTGCGACGACCGGCCAGCGGCCGCCGTGAAGCGCGCCTCCCGCTTGCCGCCCTTCCGGCCGCCGAAAGGCGCTGCGCGGCGACGACGCCCCGTCCGGACTTTCTCTAGCCCGCCACGCAGACGCGATTCCTGCCGCCCTGCTTGGCTCGATAGAGCTGCTCGTCCGCCGCGCGCAGCAGTTCGCTGACGCTGGCCATGCCGGCGCTCCACGCGGCGACGCCGATGCTCACGCTGACGCGCGGCGCACCGGCTTGTTCCTGCAGCTCGAGCGCGCCGATCGCTTCGCACAAGTGCTGCGCGAACGCCACCGCCGGCGCGAGATCCTGCTCCGGCAGCACGATCGCGAATTCCTCGCCGCCGATGCGCGCGAGGATGAAGTCCTCGCGCACCTCGTCGACCAAGGCACCCGCGACCTGCTTGAGCACGACGTCGCCGGCGAGATGGCCGTGGCGATCGTTGATCGACTTGAAATGATCGAGGTCGATGATCATCAGCGCGAGCGGGCGCCGATGACTGGCGATGCGCGCCAGCTCGCGTTCGAGCAACTCGAGGAACTGGCGCCGGTTGTAGATGCCGGTGAGCGGATCGATCGTGGCGAGCTGGTAGATCTCCTCGTGGTAGCGCGCCTCCACCGAGGAACGCTCCATGAACTTCAGCACGCAACCGCCGATCGTGACGTGGTCGCCGTCGCGCAGCTCGGCCTCGATGATCGGCTGGTCGTTGACCAGCGTCTTGTTGGTCGAATCGAGGTCCTTGATGCGGAAGCCGGCGGCATCGCGCCAGATGCGCGCGTGCTGGCGCGACACGCTGCGGTCGACGATCTGGAACTCGCACTCCGGCGCGCGGCCGACCATCAACGCCTGCTCGCCGATGTCGATGCGCTGGCCGAGCCGCTGGCCCTGCAGCACGACCAGGCACGCCGAGGCGGGATTGCACCCGTCATGCGGCGGATGCGCCGAGCGCACCGTGCGGCGGTGCGTCGTGGTCGAGTCGCGGTCGTGCATCACGCGTTCTTCTGTCGGGGCGCGCCCAGTTTACGCGAGTTCCAGGTACCGGCGAACGCGGGTCGCCACTTTCGCGCGGCGGCGGCATGTAGAATGCGCACGGCGCACGCGGACAAGCGCCGGTCCGATTGCCGACCATGCACACGCCCGATTTCCCCGTCGACGACGCCACCGAACTGCAGTCCGCTCCGTTCGAGGCCGCCTCGGGCGTGGAGCTGCAGGCCGGCGCGCAGCTGGGCCCCTACGTGATCCGCCGCCTGCTCGGCGAAGGCGGCATGGGCCGCGTCTACCTTGCCGAACAAACCCGGCCGGTGCGCCGCGACGTCGCCCTCAAGCTGATCCGCGAACAGGTCGCGGGCCCGTTGGCGCGCGCGTATTTCGACGTCGAGCGCCAGGCGCTCGCGCAGATGCAGCACCCGGCGATCGCGCAGGTGTTCGACGCCGGCACGACCGAGGACGGCCATCCCTATCTCGTGATGGAGGTCGTTGAAGGACGTCCGCTCAACACGTTCTGCCGCGACGGCAAAATCGGCCTCGACGAACGCCTGTCGCTGTTCACGCGCATTTGCAGGGGCGTCCAGCACGCGCACCAGAAGGGCATCATCCACCGCGACCTGAAGCCCGCCAACGTGCTGGTGCGCCGGGTCGACGGCGAGGCGATGCCGAAGATCATCGATTTCGGCATCGCGATCGGCAACGGCGGGGACAACACGGAGGTCTCCACGCAGTCGACCGAACGCGCGGGCACCGCGATCTACATGAGCCCCGAGCAGTCGGGCAACCGCCATCGCGACATCGACACGCGCAGCGACGTGTATTCGCTGGGCGTGATGTTGTACGAAGTGCTGACCGGCGCGGATGCGGCCGCACTGACGCCGCATGCGCATCGATCGAACCTCGCGCCGCACCGGACGCTGCTCGCCGCGATCGACAGCGACGACGCTTCGACTCCGACTTCCGCCGCGATGCTGCAGGCGGCTCGTCGCCTGCCCGCGGAATTGCGCGCGATCCTGCGCAAGGCGCTCGCCGCCGAGCGCGCCGATCGCTACGACTCCGCCGCGGCGTTGGCCGACGACATTGAGCGCTACCAGGAAAAGCGCCCGGTCAAGGCGATGCCGCAGACGCGGCTGTATCTCGCCCGCACGTTCGTGTCGCGGCATCGGCTCGGGCTGGCAGCGGCGACATTCGCGTTCGTCGCGCTCGCCATCGGCACCGCGCTGGCTCTCGACGGCCTCGTGCGCGCGCGCCACGCCGCCGAGCGCGCGCAGCTCGAAGCGAACAAGGCCACGCAGATCGCGGAGTTCGTGCAGCAGATGCTGTCGGGCATCGACCCGGACCGTGCGCGCAGCATGGACCGCAGCCTCCTGCGCATGGTGTTGAACGCCGCCGCGGACCGCGCCGAGCACGAACTCGGCGCGCAGCCGGCCGTGCGCGCGGAGATCGAACACACGATCGCGAACAGCTACGCCTCGCTCGGCGAACTCGAACCCGCCGGCAAGCACTACCAGGCCGCCATCGACGCCATGCGCGCCGCCGGCCTGCCCGATGCGAAGCTGGCGCGCGTCGTCATCCGCAACGCCGAGAACATCGACAACCAAGGCAATCCGCAGGAGGCGCTCGAACGTGGCCGCGAGGCGCTGGCGCTGGTCTCCAGGCAGCCGCCGGAGGATCGCGATCGCCTGCATGTCGAGAGCCATTTCGCCGGCCTCGAATGCGATGCCGGCCTCCTCGACGAAAGCCGCCTGCGCTACGAACACGCGCTCGGCCTGCAGCGACGCCTGTTCGGCGAGACCGACTCCGACACGCTCGACACCATCGACGGCCTCGCCAACACCACGTCGCAGATGGCACGCTACGACGAGTCCCGGCGGTTGTACGAAACGCTGATCGCGGCGCGGCGCGCGCGCTACGGCGAAGAAAACTCGAAGACGCTGGGAGCGATCAACGGCCTGGCGATCGTCGAACTGGAGCAAAAGCACTTCGCGCGTGCCGAAGCCCTGCTCGCGCCGATCGTGCCCGTCGCCGAACGCGTGCTGGGCGCGGATCACGGCGCGACGATCCTTTTCATCAGCAACCTCGGCGGCGCGATCCGCCAGCAGGGCCGCAACGAGGAAGCGCGGCCCTACTACGAACGCGTTTTCGACTATTCCTCGAAGACCTACGGCCTGGCAGCCGTGCGGACCATCATCGCCGAAAGCAACCTGTCGCTGCTGCTGCGCGATGCGGGCGAACTCCCGCTCGCCCTCGCCCACGCACGCAGTGCAGCGCAGCATGCGGACGAGACCCTCGGCAACAATCCGATGCGCGCGCTGTTCCACAAGGAGCTTGCGACGATCCTCACGCGCATGCAGCGCTGGCCGGAAGCCGAGCGCGAGCTTTCGAACGCCTGGAGCACGTTCACGGCGGCCAAGGACTACGGCCCCGCGCATCCGCGCGCACAGGAGGTCGTCGATGCCTATGTCGACTTGTACCGATCGTGGAAGAAGCCGGACCTGCAAGCGCGATGGGAGGCGCGCCGGATCCCGGCGCAGGCCGAGCCGATCGCCGCGGGCATGCCCTGACCGGTCGCGCGCGACCGCACGCGACCGGCCGGGACTTCCTCAACGGCGCCCGTCGCCGAACAGCGTGCGATAGGCGAACCCGCCGAGCGCGCCGCCGATGATCGGCGCGACCCAGAACAACCACAGCTGCGACACCGCCGCGGTGCTGGCGAAGAACGCGACGGCGGTCGAACGCGCCGGGTTCACCGAGGTGTTGGTGACCGGGATGCTGATCAGGTGGATCAAGGTCAATGCCAGGCCGATCGCGATGCCGGCGAATCCGGCCGGTGCGTTGCCGTGCGTCGCGCCCATGATGATGAACACGAAGAAGAACGTCATCACGATCTCGCAGACCAGCGCCGCCTGCATCGAATAGTGGCCCGGCGACAGGTCGCCGAAGCCGTTCGATGCGAACCCGCCGGCGGCGAAGTCCGGCTTGCCGCTGGCGATCAGGTACAGCACGGCGCCCGCCGCCAGGCCGCCGAGCACCTGCGCGACGACGTAAGGAACCAGGTCGGAGGCCGGGAAACGCCCGCCGGCGACGAGGCCGACCGAGACCGCCGGATTGAAGTGGCCGCCCGAGATGTGGCCGACCGCGTAGACCATCGTCAGCACGGTCAGGCCGAACGCCAGCGCGACGCCGACGAAGCCGATGCCCAGCTCCGGGAACGCGGCTGCCAGCACCGCGCTGCCGCAACCACCGATCACCAGCCAGAACGTGCCGAAGAACTCGGCACCGAGACGTTTACCGATCGACATGAAGCACCTCCCTTGGTTGACCTTCGGATGAAGACCTCGCCCGATCGCGTGCCGCGGTCGGGCCGGCGGAGCCATGCTAGCGACGCGGGCCGGCCGCCATGCCGGTCCCGTTGCAACTTTCGGTGACGGTGAACGCGGCTTCTTGTCAGAACGAGCGCACGCGGCGCGGGCGGATCAGCGTGGCCATGCCGATGCCGGCCAGCAGCCAGCCGCCGAACTGTTCGACGAGATCGCTGACCAGCAGCGCCGTCGGGAATCCGTACCAGGTCCATTGCGACACCGAGATCGACAGCCAAGCGGCGATGCCGATCGCGGCCATCGAGAACGCGCGGCGGCCGAAGCTGCCCGGCAACTGCACCAGCAGCAGGGCGCCGAACAGCGCGGCCAGGACGTCGGAAAAGAATTCGGTGACGAGCTGGCGCGGCGACATCGCCTCGCCGCCGTTGGGTTTGTAGATCAGCAGGCCGGACGGACCATTGGCGAGCTTTTGCTGCCAGGCCTGCTGCTGCTCGGTCGACGGCCTGGCGCCCATGTCGATCCACGGAAACGCGTACATGCCCGGTTCCGCGAGGTTGCCGCCGAGCGTGGACAGCATCGCGGCCTCGTTCGGCATCGGCTTCATCGCTTCGCGCTCGAACGGCAGCGCCATGTGCGCGACGGCACCCCAGACGAACATCAGGAAACCGCCGAGGATCGCGGCCAGGACGATACGCACCATCTCGTTGACTCCGCTTCCGGGCTCGGCCCGCTGGTGCCGGCATCATACGCGCGCCGTCGCGGCATGGGTTCCGTCGCGATGCGATCGTCGTCGCGGAACCGGGGCGCGAAGCGAGTCAGGCGCCGGCCATCTCCAGCACGACATCCGCAATCCACAACCGCAGCCAGCGCGCGACCTTCTCGTCCGGCCCCAGCCACTGCGGCGACGCCGTCGCGGGCGCGCCGAGCGCAACGTCGCCGTCCAGGCAACCGGCGTTGGCGACGCCGCGAATGCCGGACGCATGCCGGAAGATCGCCGCGACCAGCACGCCGCACCGCGCGCAGAGCAGGAAGCGCGCCGCGTTCGATCCCTGTTCGTACTCGCGCAGCGTGCCGGCCTCGCCCGCCGTCACGCGCAACTGCCCGGCGGGATCGGAAATCCATGCCGCGCCGTGCTTGCGGCAGAACGCGCAATCGCAGGCGCGCGGCACGATCGCCGCCGGTACCTGCCGCGTGGCGACGGCGATGCGAAGGCAGCCGCAATGGCAACTGCCGCGCAGGACCGTCGCCCCGTCCATCGCAGCCGGGAACCGCCAGGTCACTTCGCCGCGGGCGGCAGCGGAGCGTTCGCGGTCGGGTTGTCCTGGTTCTCCTTCAACCACAGCATCGACGCGTGCACGCGCTGCCAGCCGCTCGGATGGTCGTAGAACACGATTTCCTCGAGCGGACCCGGCTTGATCTTGCGATACGCCGACAGCCGCATCGCGGCCATCGCGAACCCGTTCGGCTCGCGTGCGGCGTCGAGGCCGAACGCATCCGCTTCCGCCTCGGCCTGGCGCGCGATCGAATTGGTCAAGGGCGTGGCGAAGAAGAAGAACAACGACAGGATCGCCAGCGCTAGCGGCAATGCGGCGGGATCGGCGCGGTCGCGCAGGCCGAGTCGCCCACCCCAGCGCGCGAGCGCGGCGTCGAAGCCGCGATGCACGACCCAGAAGCCGAGCGTGAGCACGAGGCTCAGGTAGACCACCAGGCGCAACGAATGGTTGAGCACGTAGTGGCCCATCTCGTGGCCCATCACCGCCTTGATTTCCGGCAGCGAGGTCTTGTCGAGCAGGTTGTCGTTGAGCGCGACGCGCGTGGTGCCGAGGAAGCCGGCGACGTTCGCGCTGATGCGCGTGGTCTGCCTGGAAGCGTCGAACTCGACGACGTTGTCGGTCGGCACCTGGTTCGCGCGCGCCAGCGACAGCACCGCCGCGCGCGCCGGCCCTTCGCGCAGCGGCACGTAGTGGTTGAACAGCGGCTCGACGAAGACCGGCGCCAACATCATCAGGAACAGCAGCACGACGAAGGTGCCGCCGCCCGCCCATACCCACCAGCGCGCGCCGGCCTTGCGGATGGCCGCGTACAGCAGCGCCAGCAACGGCGGCACGATCACCAGCGAAACCGCCAGCCCCTTGAGCTGGTCGGCGAACCAGCCGCCGAACGTCTGCGTGGCGAGGCCGTACTGGTGCTCGCGCACGAAGTCGGCGTAGATCGACAACGGCGCGCCGAGCACGAAACCGGCCAGCAGCCACAACGCGGCGTACGCCATCACCTGCAGCCACGGCCGCCGGCCGGCCCGCTCGGCGATGTCGCGCATGCGCTGCGAAAGCCGGCCCCACAACAGGATCGCGGCAACCGCGAAGCCGTACAGCAGCCCCCACAGTTTCAGCCAGTAGCCGCCTTCGAAATACGCGTTCGAGGACGCGCGCTGCGCCGGCGAGAGCAGGTCGAGATAGGCATCGGTCGCCCGCTCGACGTCGAAGTCCGGTCCCGGCCTCGCAGCATCGGGAATCTGCAGGCCCGGCGGCAGGTCGCGCACGAGCGGGGAGCCTTCCTGCGCGACGGCGATGCCGGCCAGCAGGATCGAAACCACGAACATCCATCCGCACAGGATCTGCCGCATGCCACGCCCCTTGCCCTGAAGATGGACCAGCCTCGGACATCGGTCGCACCGGCGTCAACCCGCCAAACGACACGGGCCGCGACGAAAGCCGTCGCGGCCCGCGAACGACACCCGCCGGAAGCGCTACTTCTTCGCGCGGCCGGCCTTGCTGATCGTGAAGCCTCCGAAGCTGACGCCGATGTCGACACCCTCGCCGGCACCGGCCAGCGCCAGCGACACGGTGCCCTTGGTCAGCACCTGCGCCGTGCCGGACTTGCCGGCGCCGATGCTGGCGTCGCCCTGCGCATACGTGCCGAGCACGTCCTCGATGCGGTGCACGTCGGTGAAGCGGCCGGTGCCGTTGTCGATGTGCGACTTGCCGACGGTCAGGCCGCCACCCTTCGCGCGGATGTTCACGCGCATCGACTTGCCGTTCTCGCAGGTCACGACGCCGTGGCCCTCGGCGCGCTTGTAGATGGCCGCCCAGCCGGTCAACGAGAACTTCAGCTTGCAATCGAGCTGCGCCGACGCGGCTTCGGCGCGCTGCGGAATCGCCACCGCCATGGCCAGTGCAACGGCGGCGCCCAGGAACGGAAGACAACCCTGTTTCATCGTCAACACTCCTCTGTGGATGATGCACGGATCGGAAGTCTCGGCGGTTCCGGCTGAACGGACCGGAACCCGCGGCCTGCGCCGCGCCGCTACATTAGCGGAACGCCGTTGCCGGCGCGCTGGCGGGTACCGCAAACGAATGCAACGCGCGCCAGCGCGCGAGCTTGGTCTCGCGCGGGATCGACGCGTTCGCCGGGCTCGTCGACGGCAGCGCCAGGATGGCCAGCTCGGCCAGCCGCGGCGCCTCGATCGCCGGGGCGATGCGGCGCAGGAAGACCTGGTGCGCCTTGGCGCCGTTCAGCGCGAGCGCGCGGATCGTCGGGTACCGGCGCAGCAGCGCGGGGATGTCGTTGGCGACCTCGCTGCCCGGCACGATGCTGCTGTCCAGGCTGCCGGGGCGCTCGCAGCGCTCCAGCACGTCCCAGATGCCGACGCCGGCCGCCTGCAGGCGCGCGATGCGCTCGGCATACGGCCGTTCCGGGCCGGCATCGTACAACTGGCCCATGAACGGCCAGAACAGGTTGTGCGGATGCGCATACGACTGGCGCATCGCCAGCGAGCGCAGGCTCGGCACGGTGCCGAGCACGAGCACGCGGCAATCCGCGCCGACCTGCGGCGGGAAGCTCTCGACGGAAGCCGTCACTCGCGAACTCGCCCCTGATCGCGGAAGTCAAGAAGCCGCCGTCCGTGGCCGCACGTTCCAACGGGACTCATTCCCCGGCGCATCAACCGGCTTTCTGCCTGAGCGCGGCGAGATCGGCCAGCACCTGCCGGGAGTTTTCCTTCGGATCGACGTCCTTGTAGCGCTTGGCGACCTTGCCGTCGGGATCGATCAGGAACGTCTCGCGGCGCGCGTAGTGCATGCCGAGCTTGGAGGTCAGCACGCCGTAGGCCTTCGCGGTGGACTGGTCCGCATCCGACAGCAGCCGGAACGGCACGTGGTACTTCTCGGCGAACTCGGCGTGCGATTTCACGTCGTCGAGGCTGACGCCGAACACGTCGGCGCCGGCCTTGCGCAGCGCGATGATGTCGTCGCGGAACGTGCAGACCTCGGTCGTGCAGCCGGGCGTGAAATCCTTCGGATAGAAATACAGCACCGTCCATTTGCCGCGCTCGCCGGCGAGCGTGTGCCAATCGCCCTTCTGGTCCTGCAGGCGGAAATCCGGCGCCGGCTGGCCGACGGCCGGGCCGGCGCTTTCGGCGGCGGTGTCCGCGAACGACGGCGCCGCGACGAAGGCGAACAGCAGCGCGAGAACGGGAATCATGCGTTTCATCGGGAAATCTCCATCAGGCAAGGCCGAATGTGCGGGCGCGACGCGGCACAACCCGTGCAGTCTACGCCGGCACGTGCACGGGACCGGCGTTCGCCGCAAAATCATTCAGGCGTCGGCAGGCATGCTGTGCCGATCGGGCGCGGGAAGCCGTGCGGCAAGGCGGGAGTCATGGTCCTCAAGCACCTGTACCACGCACGCGGCAGCGATGGGCACGACTACGAGGTGCACGTCTACGTCGAACCGGCCAACCACGAGAACGCGCACATCGAGCGGCTCGCGAAGATCTGCCTTGCCGACGGCGGCGAGCTGCGCGTGCTCTCGCGGCACCACTACGAAATCGTAGCGACCGGCGTCACGCTCGAAACCGGCGATCCGGATGCGATCTGAGTCGGCGCCACGCATCACGCTTCCGTCGTGGCCACGACGCCTGGCACGCGTCTAGCGGGAACCCGATCGACCGCGCTCGTGCGCGGCGATGAACGCGTCGACGGACGTTCCCGCGATCACCTCGGCGATCGCCGCCAACGGCAGATCGCCCAGCGCCTTGAAGCGCACGCACGCCTTGCCGATGTCGGGCTTGCGCCCCATGGCGGAGAAGGCCGCGCGCAGCGCCGCGTCCTTGTCCGCGTCCAGCGGCAGCACGCCGAGGTACAGCGACCACGCATTCTTCTGCGCCGCGAACGCGGCGACGCTCAGCGGCTGGCCGTTATAGGTGTCCGGGTAACGCGCGAGCGGAACTTCGTAGCCCGGCATGCCCCAGCGCATCGCCTCGACGTAGCCGGCCGGAAGGTGCGCGACGATCAGCTCGCGCAGCGCGCTCGCGACCCCACGTCGCTCCGGCGGCAGGGCTTGGACATAGGCATCGACCGTGGCGGCTTCGCTGCGCGCCATCGTCGCCTCACTTTTTCTTCGCGGATTTGGACAACGGCAGGTACTTCGCCGCATCGAAGCCGCCGACCTCGAACACCAGGGTACGCGGTCCCTTGCCCTTCTCGGTCACGTCGATGCTGAGCTTGCGCGTGCCGGCGAGCCTGGCGACCAGCGCCTTGTCGTCGTTGATGAACATCGCCGGCTCGCCCGTCGGCGGCAGGTAGGCCTTGAGCTTGGCCGGCTTGTCGTCGAAGCGGGCCGACAGCGTGCAGGTGCCGCGGCATTCGAAACCCTTGCCGCTGCCGAACAGATACGCGCTCTCGCCCCAGGCGGAATGCCGGCGCAGGATCAGGCGCACGCGTACGGATTCGTCGGCATCGCTGCTGTAGATCGACGCGGTGCTCTGCTCGCCGCCGGACTCCTTGCTCGACTGGTAGATCCACAAGCGCTCGAGCCGTCGCCGCGCGACGATCTCCTTCGCCTGCGCGGTCGCGTCGGCCAGGGTTTCCTGCACTTCCTTCGCCGCCGCCGAACCCGGGTACTTGGCGACGATTTCCTCGCCGATCGGCGCGGCCAGCTCCCATGATTTCTCCTGCCGCAAGGTGCGGTACAGGTCGAGCGCCTTGGCCGCCTGCGGGTCCATTGCAGGTGCGGCGGCAGTCGCGGCGGGCGCGGGCGGCGCTTCGGACTTCGAACACGCAGCCAGCGCTCCGATGATTGCGAACAACAGGATCAGAATGGACCGATTGCGCATCGAACTCTCCCGGGCGGTCGAGTCGACATCCTAACCGGCCGGCCGCCGCGCGTCCGCAAGGCGATTCAGTAGCGACGACAAGGATCGCGACCGGCGTTGCGCTCGTAGGTCGACACGCGGGCATCGCGATCGCGGCCGGCGCGGCCGATCGAGCCGGCCGCCGCGAGCCGGCGACAGACGTCCGCACGCGGCAACGCGATCGCGGAAACGCCGACCTTCTCCGTGCCGCTTGCGCGCGCGCCGCGGCCCGAACCGCCGCTGCGCGCCGCGCTGATCGACTTCGGGCAAGCCGTGTGCTGGTAGAAGACCTCGCCGTTGTCCGCACGGCATTCGTACGAGAGTGCCTCGCGGCCGTGCGCGCCGGCGCGCGTCGAACCGCGTCGCGCAATGGCCGGCGGCTTCACCGGCAAGCCGTAGTCCGGCGGCGGCGACGGCGGCGGCACCGCGATCTCGATCCGCGTCTCACGCTGCGTTCCCGCGCAGGGGCGGTCCTGGTACGCCACCTGTCCATCGGCATCGCGGCACTTGTAGACCGATTCCGCATGCGCGCCGGTCGATGCCACGAGCAGCACCCAGGGCAGTGCCGATCGAATGCGAAGGAACAGGCTGACGTCCATCACGGCTCTCCGTTCACGAGGGCGACAGCATCGCTTCCGGCGCGCGGCGCGACGATCTTGGATTCGCGCGCCCGCGCGTAGGAAATCGCCGCGGCGGACGCGTCGCGGTAGCATCGCACGCCCGCTCCGCACATCCCGCCGCGCCATGCGCAAGTTCATCCACATCGACATGGACGCGTTCTACGCGTCGGTCGAGCAGCGCGACGAACCCTCGTTGCGCGGCCGCCCTGTCGTGGTCGCGTGGCGCGGCGCGCGCTCGGTCGTGTGCGCGGCGAGCTACGAAGCGCGCACGTTCGGCGTGCGCTCGGCGATGCCGGCCGCGCGTGCCGAGCGCCTGTGCCCGGACGCGGTGTTCGTGCCGCCGGACTTCACGCGCTACAAGGCCGTGTCGCAACAGGTGCGCGCGATCATGCTGCGCCATACCGACCTGGTCGAGCCGTTGTCGCTCGACGAGGCCTATCTCGACGTGACCGAATCGAAGTCGGGATTGCCGAGCGCGACCGCGATCGCCCGTTCGATCCGCGCGCAGATTCGCGAGGAAACGCAACTCACCGCATCGGCCGGCGTCGCGCCGGCGAAGTTCCTCGCCAAGATCGCGTCGGACTGGCGCAAGCCGGATGGCCTGTTCGTGATCCGCCCCGACGAGGTCGGCGCGTTCCTCGAGCCGCTGCCGGTATCGCGCATCCACGGCGTCGGCAAGGTCATGGACGGCAAGCTCGCCGCGCTCGGCATCCGCACCGTCGGTGAGTTGCGCGCATTCGACGTGCATGCGCTCGAAGCGCGCTTCGGCCGCTACGGACGACGGCTGTCCGAACTCGCGCACGGCGTCGACCGCGGCGAAGTGAAGCCGGATCGCCCGACGCAGTCGATTTCGGCGGAAGACACCTTCGCCAGCGACGTTCCGCTCGACGCGATCGAGCCGATGATCCGCGAACTCGCCGTGAAGACCTGGGCCGCGACACGGCGCACCGAACGCATCGGCCGCACCGTCGTGCTGAAGCTCAAGACACGCGAGTTCCGCATCCTCACGCGCAGCCAGACACCGGCCAGTCCGCCCCGCTCGGCCGCGGAGCTGACGCGCGTCGCGCTCGAGCTGCGCGAACACGTCGCGTTGCCGGCGCAAACGCTCTACCGCCTCGTCGGCGTCGGCCTGTCGAACTTCTTCGACCCGGACGACACGCCGATGCAGGCCATGCTTTTCTCAGGAGAATAGACGCGCGGGCCGTCGCGGCGGCGCACGGCCGGACCGCCGACGCAGCGCTCGTGGAGTCGTCGCGCCGAGGCAGGTTCTCCTCCGGGGCCGGAGTGGGGTTCCGGGGAATCCTGCCAACCGGCCCTTCCCGAGTTCCGACGCGAGCCGGTTGTGCGTATCGTGCGGATTCCGAACCGGCCAGCTCGAGGATCCGTCGTGACGCGCGTTTTCGTACTGAGGGCACGATCGGCCCCGACGGACAGCCAGGGGCTTCTGGACGCCGTCGGCAAGGAGGCCCACACGGAAATCCTGGCGCACACGCTGATGAACGCGATCTTCGTGGCGCAGTCCCATCGTCCCGATGTCGTCGTGCATCTGGTGCTGGAAAGCACGAAGGACTATTCGCGGACGGTCAGCTTCGACTCGAACGGCATGCACGACATCGGCGGCTTTCACGAGCGGGCCTTGCTCGGCAAAGTCGCCAGGGCGCTCGATGCCTCGACGGGCATGGGCAAGGAGGAGAGCCGCCCGGTCGAGCCGGGCATCGGCGTGCGCACGATCAGTTTCGAGAAACTGGTGCAGGAACTGGCCGCGGATCATCCGCTGTTCGTCATGGACAGGAAAGGCTCGCCCATTCGGGCCAAGGCGTTCGCCGGCAATCCCTGCTTCCTGCTGACCGACCACCTGCCGATGCCGAAGAAGAGCTTCAACAGCCTCGAGCGCCTCGGCGCGGAAAAGATCGCGCTGGGATCGAAGATGCTGTTCGCGTCGCAGTGCGTCGTGCTCATACACAACGAACTGGACAACAGGTAGGGACCGACCGAGCGCAAGGCTCGGCGCGCGGGACCGGCATCGGCTTCGTTGCGGCCGGCGCCGGGCGCGCGATGTCGGCAACGTTGATCACATCGTTCCGGCTCGCGCGGCGCGGCGTTCGACGATCCACGACGACGTCATCGCCGCGAGCCAGGCGAGGAAGAACGGCCACCGCGGCAGCGGGACGGGGCGCGTCGCGATGGCGGCCTGCGCGGTCGCGCCGCCGACGAGAGCGCGGGTTGCCCGTGCGCGTTCCGCATCGGCGAGCGCACGCGCTTCGTCGTTGGAGCGCACGTGGAACGGCCAGCGCGCACCGGCGGAAACCAGCGTGTTCCAGCCGGGCTGCGCCGGCCAGTAGGCGGCGCAAGCGGATTGCGCCACGTGGTGTTCGACGACCAGCGCGACGCGTTCGCCGTTCGTCGCCTCGATCGCCGCATCCGGCGCAACGCCGCAGAACACGGCGCGTTGGTCGACGCGAGCATCGCGCGGCAGCACGGGCTCGGGCGTTCCGCGCGCCCGCGCGAGCGTCGCAAGCGTGCCGCTCCACAAGGTTCCGTAGCGCGCACGGTCGCCGGCGAGCGCGAGCCGCCAGCTGTCGGCGAGCCACCACAGCGCGATGCGGCCTTGGCCCTGCGCGCGCCACAACGCGAGCGGCGTGCCATCGTCGGCGCGCAACAGCGGCGCGGCATCGCTGGCGGCGACGTCGAGCGCGCGACGCGTGAACGCGGGCGCGGCGTCGGCGAGATCGAAGGTTTTCGCGAGCGACACGGCGGTCGAGGCGTTGCCGGGCTCCGCGCGGAAGCCGAGCGCGGCCCAATCCGCCGCGACCGCGTCCGGAACCGGCCCGGTCACGCGCAGCAGCAGGCCGAGTCCGTCGCGCACGGCGGCGGCCAGCGCCGCCTTCTGCGCGACACCGAGCGATGCCCATGCGCGTTCGTCGACGATCGCGAGGTCGGCCTTGCGCAAGCCGTCGGCGTCGAGCACTGCGCGGCCCTCGGTCAACGCAACTCCCTCGCTGAGGCCCATGCGGCTGTCGAGTCGCACGCCGGCGTCGAGCGCCCAGCGACGCAGGTACTTGAGTTCGGGATCGGGCGCGCCGGCGAGCAGCAGCACGTTCAACGCCTCGCCGCGCCGCACGGCGAGCGGGACATCGACGTCGTCGACGCGCGCGCCGTCGCGATCGAGTACGCGCAACGCGAACGAGGCCTCGCCTTCGCCCCGCGCCCGCGCATCCAGCGCGAAACGCCCGTCGGCGTCGAGCGCGTGGCCGACGACGACGGCGCCGGACGGATCGCGCAATTCGACCTTGCCGCCCGCAACGCCTTCGACGTGACCGGACAACGTCCATGCGCTGCCGGCGAGCACGCGTTCCGGCGCCTCCAGTTCGACCACGCCGCGCGGCAATGGCGCCGCATCGAACGCCGCGACGAGTCCGCGCGCCGCATCGCGATCGCGCACCGGCAATCCGCCACCGACGATGCGCAGGCGGCGCAATTCTGGATAACGGCGCAAGGCCGTGCCGAGATCGGGCACGCGTTCGCTGCCGCCGCGATCCGCAGCTTCCGGCAGCGCGACGATCGTGGCCGCGGCGCCGAGCGCGTCGAGCTGTGCCGTCGTGGCGCCGGGTGTCAACACGACGAGTTCGCCGCTCGCGAAGGATTCCCGCGCCGACGGCGGAAACAGGCACAGGTACAGCGACACCGCGACGATGACCTGCAGCACGCCCCGCGCGACGCGATGCCGCTGTTCGCGAGCGCCGCGCGCAAGCGCGAGCAGCGCGCCGAGCGCGAGCAGGACCGCGACGATCGGCCCGGCATTCATCGCGCACCGCCTGGCGTCGCGGCGCCGTGCAACGCATCGAGATAGGCGCGGCCGGCCGCATCCGGCGCGCGACGCGGCGCGGTGTTCGCCGCGGGCATCGGCAGCGCCGTCCACAGCAGGCGGCGCAACTGCGCGCGGCACTCGACGCAGGCCGGATCGCGCCTCGCCCGGTCGATCGCCGCGAGCACGCCGAGCGCATCCGGAACGGTCGCCTGGTGGGCCGCGATCCAGCGCTGCGCGGCGTCCCAATCGGGCGTCCGGCGTTCGCCGAGCGCGCGCCAGAACTGCGCGATCGTCGCGTCGCCGGCATCCGCCGCGACCAGCGAGCCGACACGATCGAGCAGGTCCTTGCGCTCGCCGGACAGGCGCCGCGTTTCGTCCGGCGCGGGCAGCTCGAGACCGACGCGCGCGAGATAGATGCGCGTGGACTGCTGCACCTGCTTGACGAGGTCGAGCGCGCGATGCTCGTAGGGCAGCGCTTCGTCGGGATGCCCCTGGCGCAGGTGCAATTCGGCCTGCCACATCTCGCCGAGCGCGGATTTCAGGAGCGCCTTCGTCTCGGGATCGAGCAGGGTCGCCGCCTCCGCGATGTCGTGCACGTGCCCGTACTCGGCGAGCGTGTCGCCTTCTTCGCCGAACTTCGCGGTCGATTGCGCCGGCAGCCGGCGTTCCTGCGCCTCGTGCGCCGCGGCCAGCGCGTCGACCTGCGTCGGCGCCTCGGCGTCGTGGTCGCCGTGCGGCGATTCCGGCGCGTGCCCGGCATGCGTTTCCGACTCCTCGCCGAGGAACTGGCCGTAGCGCAGGCGCAGGATCTTCTGGTCGACGCCGATCGCGTCGGAACGCGCCAGGAACTTCGCCGCCTCCAGCGTCGGCTGGTCGGCGAGCAAGGCCTCGCTGTCGATGATGATCTGGCGCTGGCTGCGGAAATACGCCGGCATCGTCTTCTGCGCGACGCCTTCGAGACCGGCGGTTTCGCTCGACGCATCGGCCGGCCAGCGCAGGATGAAGCTCGCGCTGCGCGTGACGTTCGGCTTCGGTTCGCGGTTGTCGCTGACGGCGAGCTTGACGATCACGTCGTCGCCCTTCGACACGCCGAGGGCCGCCAGGTCCAGGCTATGAGCGTATCGCGCCACGACAGGCGACCCGCGCTCGTCCCGCATCGACGAAGAGGGAGGGCGTGCAGAAGCCGCCGCGGACGACGGAAGAGCCTGCGACGCGGACGGCGGCCCGGCGGAAACCGGGCTCAACGCAATCGTCTGCTCCTTGAATGCGATGTTCTCGCCGCTGCCCTGCGCGAGCGTGATCGTGAGATCGGCATGCGCGATCGCGTAGTCGTCGCTGGCTTCGAACGCGAGATCCCAGGTCTTCTGCCGCGCATCGAGCAGAGTCAGCGTCTTGTCCGGTTGCAGCACGCGGATCTCCGGCGGCGCATCGGCGATCGCGTCGAGGCGATACAGGCGATCGTCGGCCAGCGGCGGCGCGTTGTCCGCGACAATGCGATACAGCGTGGAGGCGGCGAGCGTGCGTCCGCCGGTCCAGTCCGCGCCGTCGCGAGCGAGCGCGACGCGGCTGCCGTCGTGGAACTGCAGCGACACCGCGCTCGGCGACGGGTCGAGGCGCAGGCGCCAGCGCAGATGCGCGCCTTCCGGCGCCTTCGCCTCGAGCGCGCTTTCGCGCCGCGCCGGAATCTTCGTGTAGGGCGGCGCATCGATCGCGAGTTCGGTTTGCGTGACGACGGTGACGGTCCTTGCCTGCGCTTCGGATCGCGCGCTGCCGGCCATGCCCCCGTCGCGCCCGCGCACGGGCCACGCCAGCGCGATCGCGGCGACGAACAGGGCGAGCACGGCACTCGCCGCGAAAGCGCGCTTCGGCCAGGCGGTGCGGAGATCGACGTTCGAATCGGCGATGCGCGCGCGCAGGCGCGCGCGCTGCAGCCGCTGCAGGCTCGTGAGGGTGTCCGCCCGCGCGAACAGCAGCGCGGCGCTGTCGTCCATTTCCGGCAAGGCAGCGTCGAGGCGTCGCGCGAGCCAGGAGTCGTCGACGCAGCGCGCGGCCCGCCATGCCAGCGCGGCGAGCGCGATGGCGCCGGCAAGCGCAACCGCGACGGCACCGCCGGCGCCGCCGAGACGCGCGCCGGCCACGACCAGGGCCAACGCGATCGGCACGGCGCATGCCAGCACGATCGCGCGCTCGCGCCGCGTCGCGCGGCGACGAAGTTCGGCGAGGCGCTCGTCGGCGCTCACGTGGACGAGTCCCTGCGGGCGCGCGTCGCGACGATGCGTTCGATCAGGAACAACGCCGCGATCGCCAGGGCGAGCCACGTGTCCAGCGGGCGATCGTCCTCGCGGCCGCGCAGGTCGCCGACTGCGGCGTCGACGCGGCCCGGCCGCATCGCATCCGCGCGCGCGCGCGTCGGCGCGGCCCCGGGACCGCGCAGCGCCGCATGCAGGCGATCCGGGAAATCCGCATCGAGCAGCAGCGGCAGCGCGGCGGGTGCCAACGCGCCCGGCAACGCGATCATGCGGCCCTGGCCGGACGGCTCGACGCGTGCGAGGACCCGCCCGCGCGCGTCGCGCCAGAGCGCGTCGCCGGTCGCCCCCGGACGATACGCCAGCAGGGCGGCGCCGCCGCGTTCGATCCATGCGAGAACCGCGGGCGTCGCTTGCGGCGCCAGCCAGGCCAGCCATTGCGCGTCGGCGGGGATCGGTACGTCCAACGGCCGCGCGTCGAGCAGGTAGCGGCCCGGTTCGCGCAGGTTCCACGCCGCGACGGCCGCACTCAGAGGAACGAGCGAGGATTGGGCTTCGGGTGCGTAGCGCACGGCGAAACGAATCGGTGCGGTCGACGCCGCCGCATCCGCGTCGGCCATGCGGCCGGACACGACGCGCCAGTCGATCGCGTGCACGAGTCGCGGCCGTTCTCCGTCGAGTCCACCGAGTTCCTCCGGCACGACGACCGTGATCTTCGCGCCCGCCGGCTGCCGCGCATCGAGTTCGCGCAGCAGGCTCGCGAACGGTACGTCGGCCGATGCCGGCCGGCCGTCGAACGCCGGGAAGCCGGCACCGAGCCAATGCCAGTCCGCGTCCAGGCCCGGTGCCGCGGCGAGCGCGGATGCGCGATCGACACCGGGCGCGACAACGACCCACGGTTTCGTCGACGCCACCGCCTCTAACAGGATCGGCCGCGCCAGCAGCAGCGCCAGCAAGGCGAGCAACACGAGCCGCAGCAGCAGCAACCACGGTCGTTCGAACCGAAGGCGCCGGCGCGGACGCACGCGCTCGGACACCCAGCGCAACGCGGCGAATTCCGTCGTCGACAGTTCGAGGCGCCGGACCAGGTGGATCAGGACCGGCAGCGCCCACGCGGCCAGCGCGACGAGGCCGAGCGGCGCGAGCAGCGCGACGCTCATTCGCCGTCGCCTCGCGCGACCGGAACCGCCGCGCTCGAGCCGGCGAAGCCGGACGGTGATTCGACCGGCGCCGCGGCGCCGCGCCTGGTCGGCACCCTCGCGGCCGCGCCGGCAAAGCGATTGGAGCCGGGCATCAGCAGCGCGCGCAACGGCGCATCCGGCGGCTCGTCCAGCACGTGCTCGACATGGCGGATCCCGCGCGCCGCAAATCGCCGCGCGAGTTCCGCGCGCGCAGCGCCGAAGCGTTCGAGGAAGTCCTTGCGCACCACCTCGGCGTCGACGCGGCGCTCGGCCGACGATTCCGGATCGACGAAGCGATGCGCGCCGTTGAACGGAAAGTCGCGCTCGTCGGCGCCGAGCATCTGCACGGTCAGCACTTCGCGGCGTGCGGCGGCGAGGCGATCGGCGAGTCCGACCGCCCCGTCGTCGAAGAAGTCGGACAGGAACACGACCAGCGCATTCGCCGCGATCCGTTCCCACAACGGGCGCAATGCCGCCTCGTCCGGCCAGCCCGCACCGCTGCGCAGGCGCGCGAGTTCGAGCAGGCAGCGATCGCGCTGGCGCGGGCCGGCGCCGGCCGGGGCGAGCGCCGGGGTTTCGCCGCCCAGCGCAATGACGCCGAAACGATCGCCCTGCCGCAGGGCGAGTTCGATCACGCAGGCGGCGATCAATTTCGCCGCGTCGAGCTTGCGCAATGCCTTGCGCGCGATGTCGGCGTGACGCATCGACGCGGTCGCGTCGAGGATCAGCCAGACCGTCAGCGGACTGTCACGCTCGGCTTCGCGCACGAAGTAGCGATCCGATCGCGCATACAGTTTCCAGTCGACGCGGCGAAGCTCGTCGCCGGGCTCGTAGGCGCGGTATTGCGCGAACTCGAGCCCGGCGCCGCGGCTGCGGCTCATGTGCTGGCCGAGACCATCGCCTGCGCCGCTGCGCGCATGCAGGCGCAAGTCGCGCAGGCGCGCGCGGACCTCGGGAGGAATGAAGTCGGTCGGACCCACGCGGGAATTCAGGCCGGGAACGGCATCGCGCGCAGCAGCGCGGCGACGACGTCGTCGCTGCCGCGTCGTTCGGCTTCGGCGGCGAACGACAACAACAGGCGATGGCGCAGCACCGGCGCGGCCAGCGCCTTGACGTCGTCGCGCGTCGCGGCGAAGCGGCCGTGGATCAGCGCGCGAGCCTTCGCGGCGAGCACCAGCGACTGGCCGGCGCGCGGACCGGCGCCCCAGCGCACCCAGTCGCGCACCTCGGCGACGTCGCTGCTCTGCGGGCGCGTCGCGCGCACCAGGCGCGTGATCCATGCGAGCAGGTCCTCGCCCACGTGCACGTCGCGCGTGAGCTTTTGCAGAGCGACGACTTCGTCGCCGCCCATCACGGGCTCGATATGCGCATCGCCGCCGCCGGTGGTCTGCGCGAGGATCGCGCGCTCCTCGGTCTCGTCCGGATAGTCGACGCGGATGTGCAGCAGGAAACGGTCGAGCTGCGCTTCCGGCAACGGATAGGTGCCGGCCTGTTCGAGCGGGTTCTGCGTGGCGAGCACGAAGAACGGTTTCGGCAGCAGGTGGGTCGTGCCGGCGTAGCTGATCGTGCGCTCCTGCATCGCCTCGAGCAGCGCCGACTGCGTCTTCGGCGGCGTGCGGTTGAGCTCGTCGGCGAGCAGCAGGTTGGTGAATACCGGCCCCTGCTGGAACTTGAAGTAGCGCTTGCCGGTACCGTGGTCCTCCTCGAGGATCTCCGTGCCGACGATGTCGCTCGGCATCAGGTCCGGCGTGAACTGGATGCGACGGAAATCGAGCGCGAGCGCCTGCCCGAGCGAGCGCACGAGCAGGGTCTTGCCGAGGCCGGGCACGCCTTCGAGCAGGCAATGGCCGCCGGCGAGCAGGCCGATCAGGAGTTGCTCGACGACGTCGCGCTGGCCGACGACGACGCGCGCGATGGCGGCGCGCAACGCGGCGAGTTTGTCGAGTTGAAGCTGGATGGAGGATTCGGTGGCGGCGACGTTCATGGGCTTACCTGCGGGGAAAATCAAAAGCCTGAAACACGGAGCACGCAGAGCACGCGGAGAAAGCGCTCCAGAGAGAGCGTTTGCCTGGAGGAAACAAGGGCGACCACCTGAAAATCGGATCCCGGCGCGACCAGCCCTTCGACCGTTGAAAAGCGTCCCGCCGGGATGACGGCCGAACGGAGGCCTTCCCGGTTTTCAAAATAACGGCGCCTGCTCCGTGTGCTCCGCGTTTCAATCTCTTGGCGCCCTGTCACGTCGTCAACGCATAGACCACGACGTTCACCGCGAACTTCGTGTTGTCCTCGGCGAGGAAACGCTTGTTGCGCCAGTCGTAGTCCCATTCGCAGCCGTAGTCCTTGTTGCTGTAGAGCACGCCGAGGCGACCGTCGATCTCGATGCCCTTCAGGTATTCGTGCACGAGGTCGTCGCCCCAGCCGTTGAGTTCGAACGCGGTGTTCGGCGGGCCGTCGAACCTGAAGAACGCGTCGAAGACCGGGTGCTGCTTCGGCAGCTTCTTCAGCGCGTCGTCGCCGAAGATCGAGGCCATCTCGCGCTCGAACGATTTCGCGAACAGGCCGTCGATGTCGTGGTTGCAGTCGTCGACGAGCACGAAGCCGCCGTTGCGCACGTAACGTTCGAAGTTGCGCCGCTCGTCCGGGTTGAACTCGACCAGCTTGTGCCCGGCCAGGTAGCAGAACGGCGCTGCGAGCACGCGCGGGTCGGACAGCGGCAGCACGCGCTCCTTCGGATCGACGCGCAAGGTCGTGTACTGGATCAGCGCATCGAGCAGGTTCGACGGCATGCGCTGGTCGACGTCCCAGTCGCCGGATTCGTACATCAGGCGCGTGAACCAGAAATCGTAGGCGCCGCCGTCGGCGACGGGCGGGCGATCCGCGGAAGCTTCCCGCGCGCGCGCGCGCGGCGGGAGCGCAAGGGCCGCGCTGCCCGCCAACATCAAGCGAAGGAACTCGGCGCGGGTCATGGAGAGGAACGAATGGAGAGAAGTGAGGAACGAGCAAGGCAGGCAGCGGCGGGAAACGAGCGAGCATCCTGCAACGCCCACTCGTTTCTCACTCCTTTCACTCGTTCCTCGCTTTACACCGCGTCGGACAGCGACGAGAACGTGAAGTCGCGGATTTTCATCGGCGGGATCATCATCACGAACGGCGATTCGTCGTCGCCGACGCGCACCGGCTTGCCGATTTCCTCGATGTTGTTGAGCATGATCGCCGGCGATTCGTTGAAGCGGAAGTTCTTGATCGGGTACTTGATCTCGCCGTCCTCGATATAGAAGGTGCCGTCGCGGGTGAGGCCGGTGAGCAGCACGGTCTGCGGGTCGACCATGCGGATGTACCAGGTGCGCGTGACGAGGATGCCTTTCTTCGTTCCCTTGACCAGGTCCATCGTCGACTTGTCGCCGCCGACCATGATCAGGTTGCCGGGCTGCCCGACCGCCTTCTTGCCCTGCTTCTGCGCCCAGTAGCGCGAGTACTGCAGGTAGTCGACCGTGCCCTTGGTGATGATCGGCGTGCGTTCGCGCGCGAGGCCGTCGTTGTCCCACGGCAGCACGGCGGCCTCTTCGTCCCACGGATCGGCGTAGATCGTCACGCGCTCGTCGAACATCTTCTCGCCGACCTTGTTGCCGCCGCCTTTCTTCGACAGGAAGCTGCGGCCTTCGTCGGCCTGGCGCGCGTCGAAGCCGAACATCATGAACGAGATCAGCCCGGCGGTCGCCGCCGGCTCCATGATGACGGTGTACTTGCCCGGCTCCAGCGCCTTCGCGTCGACCGATCCCTTGGCCTTCTGGATGGCCGTCTTGATGTCGCTCTTCGCATCGAACTTCGAGACGTCGGCGAGATTGCGCGCGACCCAGCCCGAGCCCTTGCCGTCGTCGGTGCGCACCGTGCAGGTAAAGTCCATGCCGGTGGCTTTCTGGTAGCCGAAGTTGCCCTTGCTGTTGGCGATCGCGGAGAAGCTCTGCGAATCGGAGAAGAAGCCGGCCGCGACGAGCTTGTCCTTGCGGCACGGCTCGATGCACGCGGCGCCGACCTGCGCGCGGTAGTCCGGCGTGACCGCGGCGGTCTTGTCGAGGAAGGTACGGCTCGGCTTGTAGGCCTGCTTCTCGATCGCCGGCACGAACTCGGGATTGTCGGGCG
>Ga0153956_1000963_pt1 | contig 28534 bp, 22 predicted proteins | sample TSFL040MetaG_FD_104704 | JGI IMG/M metagenome (GOLD analysis project Ga0153956, IMG submission 104704) | Attine ant fungus gardens microbial communities from Florida, USA - TSFL040 MetaG | ecosystem: Host-associated > Fungi > Mycelium > Unclassified | place: USA: Florida, Wekiwa Springs... | reverse complement strand
TCGCCGTACAGCTTTCAGGGCATGGGCGTGGAGGGATTGAAGCTGCTGCGCGAAGTGGCCGATGAAGCAGGGCTGCTGGTGATTACGGAAGTGATGGAGATTGCGCAGATTGAAGGGATGCTGCCGTATATCGATTGCTTCCAGGTGGGCGCACGCAATATGCAGAACTTCAATCTGCTGCGCGAGCTGGGGCATGTGCGCAAGCCGGTGCTGTTGAAGCGCGGTATTGCGGCTACGATTGAAGAGGTGTTGCTGTCGGCTGAATACATCCTGTCGGGCGGAAACTACGACCTGATGTTGTGCGAACGCGGCATCCGCACGTTTGAAACGTATACGCGCAATACGATGGATATTTCAGCGATCCCGGTGCTGAAGAAGTTGACGCATCTGCCGGTGCTGGGCGATCCGTCGCATGGTGTGGGCAAGCGCGAGTTTGTGCCGGCGATGGCGTTGGCTTCAGTCGCTGCTGGGGCGGATGGGTTGTTGATGGAGATGCATCCGAATCCGGATAAGGCTATGAGCGATGGTGCGCAGTCGCTGTTTCCGGAGCAGTTAGAGAAGCTGGTGGCGCAGTTGCGTCAGCTTGCTCCTGTGGTTGGGCGGAGCGTGGTGTAAGTGGGAATGTGAACCCACATCTCGATGAAGCCGGGATGTGGGGCACCCGATTTTAAGTGGTATTGAAATGTGGTTGCCGTGCTCTTGAGGGGGCGCGGTGATTCTGTTTCTGGGAGTGTTCGCGCTACACTCGAAGCCGTGAGGAGAATTGCCGGGTGAGCGAGTGGGTGAAGCTGAAGGCTGCGGATGGGCAGGAGTTGAGCGCTTATGTGGCGCGTCCTGCGGGTGAACCGAAGGCTGCGCTGGTGGTGGTGCAGGAGATCTTCGGTGTGAACAGCCACATTCAGGCGGTTGCGGATGAGTGGGCTGCGGAGGGTTTTCTTTGTATTGCTCCGGCGATGTTCGATCGTATTGAGAAGGATGTGTTCCTGGATTACGACGAAGCCGGATGGGCCAAGGGATACGAGCTGTATCCGAAGCTGGATATTCCGAAGGCGTTGCTGGATGTGGAGGCGGCGGTGGCGTGGTTGCATTCGCAGACGACGAGGCGCGTGGGTGTGGTGGGCTTCTGCTTTGGCGGAACGATGGCGTGGGTTACGTCGTGCCGCGGGAAGATTGATGCGGCAGTTGGATATTACGGTGGCAGTATTATTCAGTTTGTCGGTGAGAATCCGCGTTGTCCTGTGATGCTGCACTTTGGCGGCCTGGATTCGCATATTCCAGCGGAGACGATTGGGAAGATTCAGCAGGCGCATCCGGAAGTGCCGATCTTTGTGTACGCGGATGCGGGGCATGCGTTTAATCGCAGGCCGGATGCGAAGAGCTATGTTGCGGATGCGGCAGAGCTGGCGAAAAAACGTTCGTTGCTGTTCTTTGAACAGAAGCTGGTGTCTTAGGTGGAGTCTGTCGTCATTGTTGGCACGGGACTGATCGGTGCATCGGTTGGCCTGGCGCTGCGTGATGCCGGATTCAGCGGCAGCATTGTGGGCATTGACGCCAGCGGCGATGAACTGATGATGGCGCAGCAGATGGGCGCGATGGATCGTGCTGCGCGCTCGCCGGAGGAGCATCGCGAGGCTCTACGCGATGCGGATGTGATTGTGCTAGCGGTGCCGGTGCTGGCGATTCTGCAATGGATGAAGACGCTGGCGAAGGAGTTGCGTCCGGGGCAACTGGTGACGGATGCGGGTTCGACGAAGGTGGAGATTGTGCGTGCGGCGTGGACGCTGATGCCGGGACAGTTTTTGCCGGGGCATCCGATGGCGGGCAAGGAGAGCGGTGGAGCGGCGCTGGCTGAAGGGGCGCTGTATCGCAATGCCACGTGGATCTTTACGCCTCTGCATGAGACTACTGCAATCGAAGCTGAGTGGCGGCAGTGGGTGGAGCGATTCGGCGCGAATGTGCTGGATATGGATGCGGAGAGGCATGACGAGATTTGCGCGTGGGTGAGCCATATGCCGCAGATGGTTTCGACTGCGATGTCGGCGTTGCTGGAGGATCGCTTTGGGGATTCGCCGGAGTTGCGCGCGATTGGCGGGCGTGCGCTGCGCGAGATGACGCGGCTGGGGAGTAGCCCGTTCAGTATGTGGCGGGATATTGCTCATACGAATCAGGAGCCGATTGCAGAAACGCTGCTGGCGCTGGAGCAGCGGTTGCAGCACCTGCGGGAGAATTTGAAGACACCGGAGCTGCGCGAAGAGTTTGCCCGGGCGAATGCTTTTCGTCGGCAGTTGTAGGTGAGGTGTTTTTAGCTATTAGCTTTTAGCTAAAAGCGGTTCGCGTTTTATTCACGTCTGAGAGCTGAGAGCCAATGGCTAAGAGCTAAAGGCTCAGAGTGGTCTTTGCTTTCGCGTTTTTTGGGGTTATGGAAAAACATCTGCGGTATGCAGGGGACGCGATACGTGGGGGCCTCTATACTGTCGGCAGATGGACAGCCAGGAACAGCTTGAACCCAATGTGGACGGGTATCTTCTGGACACCGCGTATGACGAGATGTTTGCGGGGCCGGGAGAGGTGCGCCCGCACTACGAAGTTCTGATGGATCAGTTTTCGCAGTTGCCGCGCGCTGAAGTGGAGCGGCGCAGGCAGGTGGCGGACCTGGCATTTCTGAACCAGGATATTACGTTTACGGTGTATGGGCGCGATGAGGGAACAGAGAGAATCTTTCCTTACGATCTGCTGCCGAGGATGATTACGGCGAACGAATGGGCCACGGTGGAGAGGGGATTGACGCAACGTATTACTGCGTTGAATCTGTTTCTGAAGGACATCTATAACGAAGGCCGCATTCTTTCCGACGGTGTTGTGCCGCGCGAGATTGTGTATAGCTGCAAACATTTTCGTCGCCACATGATTGGTTTGCAGGTGCCGCGCAATGTGTATATCGCGGTGACGGGAACGGACCTGATCCGGCTGGAGAATGGCGAGTTTGTTGTGCTGGAAGATAATCTGCGCGTGCCTTCGGGCGTGAGTTACATGCTGACGAATCGGCGTGTGATGAAGCGGATTTTTCCGCAGATGTTTCAACAATACAAGGTGCGTCCGATTGAGCCGTATACACAGTTGCTGTTGGCGACGCTGCGTTCGCTTGCACCGGAAGGACGGGCGGAGCCGAATATTGTTCTGTTGACGCCGGGGGTCTTTAACTCTGCGTACTACGAGCATGCGTATCTTGCGCGGCAGATGGGCATTGAGCTGGTGGAAGGGCGCGACCTGGTGACGCATGACAACTTGGTGTACATGCGAACGACCAGCGGTCTGCGGCGCGTGGATGTGATCTATCGCCGCGTGGACGATGACTTTATCGATCCGCTGAGCTTTCGTCCGGACAGCATGCTGGGTGTTGCGGGTTTGTTTAATGCGTATCGCGCGGGTAACGTGACGCTGGCAAATGCGTTTGGCACAGGTGTAGCGGATGACAAGGCGATGTATGCGTATGTGCCCGACATTATTCGCTACTACCTGTCGGAAGAGCCGGTGCTGAAGAACGTGGAGACGTATCTGTGCGCGCGCGATGCGGAACGGTCGCATGTGCTGGCAAATCTGGACAGGATGGTGGTAAAGGCTGTGGGCGAGAGCGGAGGCTATGGCATGCTGATCGGGCCGCAGTCTACGAAGGAACAACGCGAGGAGTTTGCTCGCAAGATAGAAGCTGATCCTCGCAATTACATTGCGCAACCGACGATTACTTTCAGCCGCGCTCCGTGCTTGTTTGGCGAGCGGTTTGAGCCTAGGCATGTGGACCTGCGGCCTTATATTTTGTATGGCGATAAGGTGCGGATTGTGCCGGGTGGCTTGACGCGGGTTGCGCTGAAGGAAGGTTCACTGGTTGTGAATAGTTCGCAGGGTGGCGGTAGTAAGGATACGTGGGTACTTAGTTAGGTTTTTTCTTTCACTTCATCGATGAGGTGAAAGAAAAAACAAAATCTAAAGGGGCTATGAATGGCCCGGGGCTCCTTCAAAACAGATGTTTTTCTGAAGATGTGTGTTGAAGATGCATTTTGGCTTTTTCATAAGAAGCATGGTGAAGGGAGGTGAAACATGCTGAGTCGGGTTGCAGACAGTCTTTACTGGATGAGCCGCTATCTTGAGCGTGCGGAGCATACGACGCGTTTGCTGGACGTGAATCTGAACCTGATGCTGGATGAGCCGGCAAATGTGGCGGACCGGCGCTGGCAGCGGGTTTTGCAGGCTTTGGGTGCGCCGCGCAATGTGCAGTTTGAAGGCGACCCGTTTGCGCTGGTGCATACGCTGACGTTCGATGCGACGAACAGTGCGAGTGTGCTGGCGTGCATTGTCTCTGCGCGTGAGAATGCTCGGCATGTGCGCGAACAGATCTCAACGGAGATGTGGCAGAGGTTGAACTCGCTGTATTTGCAGGTGACGCGGCCGGCAATGGAAGAGGCGTTTCAGTTGCAGCAGAACGAGGGGCCAACCGAATTTTTAGGGAATGTGATGGAAGGCGTGCACCAGTTTCAAGGTGTAACGGATTCGACGATGAGCCATGGCGAAGGCTGGCAGTTTATCCAGGTGGGGCGATACATGGAACGTGCTTCGGCAACGGCTACGTTGCTGGAGGCTTACCAGTCGGTGCTGTGGGTGAAGAGTGATTCGCTGCTGGACTCGAGTGAGTATCTGGAGTGGATGGGATTGCTGCGCTGCGCGACGGCGTTTGAAGCTTACTGCAAGGTGTATACCGCGGATATTGCGCCGGATTGGATATTGGAATTTTTGTTGCTGGACCAGGAGTTTCCGCATTCGCTGCGATTTTCGATTGATGCGATGCAACGCGCCCTGGAAACGATTCAGGACCTGAGCGGCGGAACGCGTGGCGATAAGCTGATGCGTATTGCAGGCAGGCTTGGTTCGACGTTGAGTTATTCGAGTGTCGAAGAGATTATGAGCGGCGACGTGGTGAGCTTTCTGCGTGATATTCAGAGGCAGTGTCGCGAGATTCATACGGCGATCTATGAGCTGTATGTGGATTATTCGATTCAGGCGGCGCTGGCGGGATGATTGTGGCATACAGGTTTTTAAGAGATTGAGACTTCAGTCTTGCCGAAGGTTTTGTGTATTTTGTTTTCACTCTCACTTCGCCTTGGCGCAGTGAGAGTGTGAAAACAAAAAAATGAGTAGCCATGGGACGGCCCGGCTAAAGTCGGGCCTCTTCAAAGCATGAATGCGAACAACATGAGAGTGCGAGTGGCATGAGAACGTGAGCAGCATGAGAAGAAGAACACGTTCGCAAAAGTTATATGTGGCTATGACCAGGGGTGAGGGCTGCGATGTATTACACGGTAAGGCATCTGACGAAGTTCATTTATTCGAGCCCTGTGAGCGAAAGCATTATGGAGACGCGCATGCATCCGCGGTCGGATGCGATGCAGCGCTGTTTGAACTTTCAGCTTTCGGTTTCGCCACGGTGCCGTGTGTTTTCGTATCGCGATCATTTGGGAAATCATGTGCATCATTTCGATATTCCGCGCGCGCACGATCAGTTGGTGATTGTGGCGGAGAGCGTGGTGGAGATGGGTGAGATGAGGCCGGTGCCTTCGTTCCTTGCGCCCGATGCATGGGATGCGCTGGATGCCGATGTGCAGGCGGGCGACTTCTGGGAGTTTCTTTTTCCGAGCGAGTTTGCAACGCCGACTCCGCTGCTGGAGAAACTGGCGCGGAAGCTGGAGGTGCGTCGGCGAGACGATCCGCTGATGGTGCTGCATGAGCTGAATGAAAGACTCTATCGCTATTTCGACTATGTGCCGAAGTCGACTGAAGCAGATTCGCCGATTGATGTGGCGCTGACGCAGAGGAGTGGTGTGTGCCAGGATTTTTCGCATGTGATGCTGGCGCTGGTGAGGACTTATCTGAAGATTCCGTGTCGCTATGTGAGTGGGTATCTGTATCACGGCGAGCGTGATCGGGACAGGAGCACCAACTCGGCGACGCATGCGTGGGTGGAGGCGTATCTGCCGCACCTGGGATGGGTGGGATTCGATCCCACGAACTGGTTGATTGCAGGCGATCGGCATGTGCGGACAGCGATTGGAAGGGACTATGAAGATGTGCCGCCGACACACGGCATCTTTCGCGGGACTGCGAGTTCTGCGTTGACTGTAGCTGTGCGCGTGAGTCCGAGCGAAGGAGCGACGGTGCTCGATCAGGAGAGGCCAGTACCGGAAGACTGGTCGATGCTGGTGGAGAAGGCACAGCAGGTTCCATCGCCGCCGAATCCAGTGGCGGACTATATGAAACACATGCAACAGATGCAGCAGGAGCAGTAGTTGTGAGCTTTTAGACTTAGCCATTCGCTTTTAGCTAAAGCTCATATTTTTGTGAAGCCGGGATGTGAGACACCCGGCACCCCGAATCTGGCAACGATGTTTGAAGCAATTTTTCGGGTGGTTCATCGTGCGTTGACGGCCTTGGTGGATGCTGCAGGTATGCGAATGAAATACGTCTTTACCTTGTTGCTATGCACTGCTGCGTGCAGCGCGCAAATGGTTGTGGTGCATGGGCATCGTGGATCGCGCGCCACGCGGCCAGAGAATACCATTCCGGCTTTTGAATATGCGATTGCCCACGGTGCCGATGTTCTGGAACTGGACCTCGCTGTTACCAAGGACAATGTGCTGGTGGTGTCGCACTCGCCCACATTGAATTCGAGCTATCCCGGCGAACGTGAGTGTGTTGGCCCACTGCTGGCGAAAGACACGCCGATCCACACGCTGACGCTGCAACAGTTGCAGCAATATGATTGCGGCGCGAAGACGCTGACGGCATTTCCGAAGCAGGTAGCCGTACCGCACACGCATATCCCCACGTTTGATGAGGTGCTGGACCTGGCACCGCGGGGCAATTTTCAATTCAACGTGGAGACGAAGATCTTTCCACAGCGTCCAGAGATGACGCCTTCGCCTGAAGTCTTTGTGCAGATGATCGATACTGCGGTGCGGAAACATCATTTGCAGCAGCGCGTGATTTTGCAGAGCTTTGACTTCCGCACGCTGCACGCCATGCAGAAGATAGATCCGGCCATTCGCCGCTCTGCACTCTTTGGGCAGGCGAAGTATGACAAGCTGATGGGCATTAACGAGCCGGACAAGAGCTTTGCGAATATGGCGAAGGTGTCAGGCGCAAACATCCTCAGCCCCGATGCCAGCCTTGTGACACCGGAAGAAGTTGCCGTGGCGCATAAGCTTGGCTTGCAGGTGGTGCCCTATACGCCGAATACTCCGGAAGAATGGAAACGGCTGACGGATGCGCATGTTGACGGCATTATCACCGACGATCCTGAAGCGCTGCGGGATTGGCTGAGGAAACAGCATCCGCCACTGCATCGGTAGGGTATGCGCGGATACGGCAGTCGAGGACGCATTTGGAGCTATTCGCCTTTGGCTGTTGATATTAGCTTTTAGTCATTGGCTAAAACCTGCATCTTGGTAAAGCGGGGATGTGAGGCATGGGCTTTTGTGGCTCAAGGGTGAATGGCCAGGCCTACCTCAGCGGCTGAAGCCGTGCCCTTACGATTCTTGCTTTAGGAGCAGCGAGTCAGCTTGCTGGTTTGGGGAGTGCTTGTCTTAGGGGTGGTTTTTAGTTGGGAGAGGAAATACGGTTTGTGCTTTTGCACGAATATCCCACATCTCAAAAACGAGATGTGGGATATTCGGTTTTTTGTTTTTGCCTGTTTACCCTTGGCTTTTTGTTTTCGGCCTTTGGGCTTGGCGATTTTGGCTAAAAGCCAATCGGTAGCAGCTATAGAGGGAAGCTTTTCAGCCATTCGCTGAAGGCGGGGCCGAGGTCGGGACGCTTGAGGGCGAACTCTACCGTGGCCTTCAGGAAGCCGAGTTTGTCGCCGGCGTCGTGGCGCTTGCCTTCGTAGGTGAAGCCGTAAACGTTCTCGTGCTGGAGGAGTGCCTTGATGGCGTCGGTAAGTTGCAGCTCGCCACCTGCGCCGGGCGTGATGTTTTCCAGCATCTCGAAGATGCGCGGCGTAAGGATGTAGCGGCCGATGATGGCGTTCTGGCTGGGTGCTTCGGTGGGCTTCGGCTTCTCCACCATGTCAGTGACCTTGAGCAGGCGCGGGTCGCTTGCGTCCGGGGTGCAGGCCAGGCAGCCGTAGGCCTGAATGGCGTCGCCTTCTACAATCTCGCTGCCGAGGATGGAGGAGCCTGTCTGTGCGAAGGCTTCGACCATCTGCTTTGTGCAGGGAACATTGGCGTCGACGATGTCGTCGGGCAGAAGAACGGCGAAAGGCTCGTCGCCGACGAGTTCCTTTGCCATGTAGACGGCGTGGCCAAGGCCAAGAGCTTCGGGCTGGCGGACATAGGTAATGTGCGCCAGTGAGGCGGTGGAGAGAGCGACTTCGAGAAGCTCCGTTTTACCTCGCTTTTCCAGCGACATTTCGAGCTCGGGGGCGCGGTCGAAATGGTCTTCCATGGTGCCTTTGCCGCGGCCCGTGATGATGATGATCTCGGTGCAGCCTGCGGCCACAGCCTCTTCCACGCCGTATTGGATGAGCGGCTTATCAACCAGGGGGAGCATCTCCTTGGGAGTGGCCTTGGTGGCGGGAAGAAAACGGGTTCCCATACCCGCAGCGGGAATTACAGCTTTGCGAATTCTTTTCGTCATTCGTTCTTTTTTCCAATTCCTGGGGACAATAGAAGATGGATGCCGCCATGCTACACGACGTTGGTTACATTTTTTAAATTCTTATTTTGTAATGGTTTCGCGGTTATGGGGATGCAGACTAGAGTACTGGCGATGTGTCGTGCAACATGGCCTGCCGCAGAATCTCTATCGGCACCGGGCCTTGCCGCATGAAGTTGTCGTGGAAAGCCTGTAGGTTGAACTTTGCTCCCTGTTTTGCTTTGACATCGTCGCGGAGTTTTAGTATTTCAAGTTTGCCCAATGTGTAATAAAGATAAGTTGGGTCGGACGTGCCTCGTTTGGTTTCAAGCTTTGCGATGGATGGCGATTGATAGCCTTCTTTTACGAAGTAGTCCTCTGCCTGTTGCGTGGTCCATCCCTCAGTATGCATTTTGATGCCGACGGTGAAACGCGCGTTGCGCAGGAGTGCGTCCTGCAACTGGCCGAGGTGGATGAGCTTGCGTGTGCGTTCGTCGGCGCCGGGTGTCTGGAAGCCTTCGTCGAGCATCATTTGTTCGCAGTAGTGTGCCCAGCCTTCGAGGTTGGTGGACGCGCCGATGATTTTGCGGATGCGCGAAGGGAACTGTGACTGCCAGAGGAACTGCGTGAAGTGGCCGGGATAGGCCTCGTGGATGCTGGTGCTGACTATGGTGCCGATGTTGAATTCAGCCATGTGTTCGGCGATGTGTTCCGCAGTCCAGTTCTTTTCGGGCAGCGTTACGTTGAAGTACGCCTTCTTTGACTGGGTTTCAAAGGCTCCCGGCGGGTCCATGCTGGCAGTGGTGGTGGCGCGCATGAAGGGCGGCGTCTCTTGGAGTTCAGGACGTTCGTCGCTGGGAAGCGTGATGATGTGGTGGTCCTTGATGAAGGCGATCTCGGCGTTGAAGCTGTCGCGGAAGGCGTCGAGCAGCTTGGCGGGCGCGGGGTGGATGGTGGCAAGTTCGGCCAGCATCTGCTGCGGCGTTTTGTTGGGATCGATCTCTTTGGCGATGCGCGCGAACTCGGCCTGATTCTGGTGCATGTTGGCTTCGTTGAGGGCGAGCAGCTTGTCGAGCGGTGTATCGACCATCTCGTCGTAGAGAAGCTTTTTGCGATAGGTGTCGGTGCCGAGGCGGAAGTCGCCGTTGGAGCGCGGCAGAAGATCGGTCTTCAACCATGCGGCGTAATCCTGCAGGGCGGCGATGACGGCTGCGTTGGTTTTGGCGAACTGGATTTTTGCGATGCGGTCGGTGGAACTGTCGAGTGCGAGAGGCACGTCGTTCTGGAAGAAGTGGATGATGCCGTCGATCTGCTCGATGGCGATTTCGGTGGAGATGCGCGGCGGATTTTGCAGATTCTTCTTTGCTTCGATGAAGACCTGGGGGATGCTGCGTTCGCGTGCGATCACGTCGCGCAGACGGATGTTAACTGGAGCGAAGGGGCGCTCCATGAGGACGAAGATGCTGGAGGTGATGCCGGAGGAATAGATGTCGGGGTTCTTCTCAAACGGGCGAATGGCTTCGAGTGTGAGCAGTTGCGAGCGAATGGAGTTGAGAAGGATTTCGCGGTCGGCGGCGACGGCGGTGTCGAGTCCGTCGGAGGGGATGTCTTCGATCTTGCGCTGCCATTCGTGGAGGCCGGCGATCTGCTTTGCTGTTGCGGACGCGGAGTAGTCTTCGAGCTGCGTGTCGTACTGGTGGTAGCCGACGGATGTGCCGAGTGTGGGAGCGTTGGAGAAGTAGAACTCGTCGAAGTACTGGTTGGAGAGAACGCTGAAGGTCTGCGTGGCTCCGTCTACATTCAGGCGCTGGGCAAAGGTGGTTGGAAGAACTAGAGCGGCTAGGACTACGGCTTTTAGAACGGTACGCATGGTGTTGCGAACATCTTACTAGGGTATATCGACCTATAGATTTTGAAAGGGATGGGCTTCAGCCCGCCCCCTTCAAAACAGAAGGGAAACGAACGTCCTCATAAGAGAGAATACGAACTTCTTCTCAAAGCTATATTTCGATATGACCCAGGTCGTTTTCTGTGATGAGGTGTTCTTGTGAGGCTGTAAGTAAGAAGGGTTCGTGCTTTGCACGAATACCCACATCTCAAAAACGAGATGTGGGGCATCCGCTTTTGTGGCTAGGCGTGTTTTTCGGCTTCGTCGCAGAGTTTTTGGGTGCGTTTTTCGCGGGCTTCGGGCGTTTGGTAATAGCCGATGGCGAGCAGGCCGTTGCGGCGTTGCATGGGTGTCATGTTTTGCCATCCTGCCTTGGCTTTGGGGCGTGCGCGAAAAGCTTTGGCGAGGATGGGTGGCAGTTCGCGCTCGCCTTCCATGGCGAAGAGCAGACGTTCGCCCATTTGTTGTGCGCGGCGCAGGCGTGCTTCGTCGCTCTTGACGCCGGCAATCCACTTGCCGATTTCGCGACGCATGTACTCGGTGAGTTTGTTGTACCAGTCGCGCAGGTTGGGTTCTTCGTCGAGGAGTGCGTCGAGTTCTTCGGGGAGTTCGGCTTCGCGTGGAGCGAGATCAGGTTCGAGTGTGAACTCGGCGGTGTGGCCGAGTTTTGCCTTGGCTTCTGCCTGCATGGTGCGATTGACGAGGAGGTAGTATGTGCCGGTTTTGCCGGTGACTGGGAACAACGATGTGCGAAAGGCGAAGCCGTTGATAGTGCCTTTTACTCGTTGGCGAATCTTGTTCGGCCATACGGTGGCGGGATCAAAAGGGACGTGTGCGATGGTCCAGCCCAGTGAGTTTTCTTTTTGTAATACGGCCTTAAAACGCATTGGAGGGACACCCGTTGGAATTGACTACAGCCGGAAGACAACAGTGATGTTTAATTGAACAGGCACAGGCTTGTCGTGAAGAGTTGATGGTTTGAAGCGATACTGCTGAATAGCTTTTACTGCGGCTGCATCGAACTTCTTATCGAATGAACGAATGACATGGACTAATTGCGGTATGCCTTCCGTATCGATTACGCACTGTAGCAGGACGTCGCCTTCTTTTGGCTTTGTAAATAAGGACCTCGGATACTTTGGATTAACCTGCTTGACTAAGACAGGTGGAGTGACATCACCGGCTACTTGCACAGGGTTTTGTAGGGTATAGCTTTCTGCGGTCTTAGAGGTTTCGGTGCTTTTCTGTTCGGTTTGGGCGTTGGTTGGAATTGCCGTGCTTGCTATGAAGCATAGAGCGAGCGCCCATTTGAGGTTTTTCATGGTCGAAGTCTATCGCATTTCCCGCTATGGTGTAGTCCAAGGCAATACTGTTCGCGCTGTTTTTCCTCAAGAAAAACGGCATTTGTAGAGGTTTATCGAAGCCATAGTATTGCGGGAAATGCTCTAAGCTGCGGTTGTGTTGAGTTCAAGCTGTTCGAGGAGTGCCTTGGTTTCGGCGATGACTTCGGCGGATTGTGCGCTGCTTAATGGCCAGTAGAGTACGCCTTGCGGTGTGAACTTGGCGCCCTTCTTTGTGTTGCGCGAGACGAGTTTCATCAGCATGCCGGGGTCGATTTTTGCCTTGGCGTCGAACTTGAGGATGAGCATTTCGCGGAAGAGCTTTTGCCGGTTCTCTTCGACCTGTATGCGTTTGCGATCGAGCTGCGCGAGGCCGAGGCGTTCGCTTTGCAGACGAATCTCTGCGGCGGCGATGAGGTTGTGTACGCTGTCGGGGAGTTCGCCGTAACGGTCGATCATCTCGGCGCGAACGTCGGAGAGGACGCCTGTGTCCGCGGCTCCGGCGATGCGTTTGTACATGCGCAGGCGCTGGTTTTCTTCGTCGATGTAAGAAGGGTCGATGCGCAGAGAGATGCCGAGGTTGAGGACAACGCCGGGGCGCTCTTCCTTCTCCTGGCCCTGGATGCGGTTGACTGCCTCTTGCAGCATGGAGGTGTACATTTCAAAGCCAATGGCTTCGATGTGTCCGCTTTGTTCGCCGCCGAGCATGTTGCCTGCGCCGCGCAGTTCGAGATCGAGTGCGGCGATTTTGAAACCTGCGCCAAGGTCGCTGAACTCTTTTAATGCAGCGAGTCTGCGGCGTGCGATTTCGGTGAGTTCGTTTTCGGGCGGGATGAGTAAGTACGCGTAGGCGCGGCGATCGCTGCGGCCTACGCGGCCGCGAAGCTGATAGAGTTCGCTGAGTCCGTGGCGGTCGGCGCGATTGATGATGATGGTGTTAGCGCGTGCGATGTCGAGGCCGTTCTCGATGATGCTGGTGGCGCAGAGCACGTCGTATTCGCCGTTCATGAAGGCGAGCATGGCTTTTTCTAGTTCGCCTTCGGGCATCTGTCCGTGGGCTGTGATGACGCGCGCTTGCGGTACGAGTTCGCGGATCTTCGATGCGAGTTCGTAGATGGTTTCGACGCGGTTGTGTACGAAGTAGGCCTGGCCGTTGCGTTCGAGTTCGAGCTCGATGGCGGTGCGCAGAAGTTTTTCATCGAACTTGGCGACGATGGTTTGAATGGCCATGCGGTCTTTGGGCGGCGTTTCGATGACGCTCATGTCGCGCAGGCCGAGCAGGCTCATGTGCAGCGTGCGCGGGATGGGGGTTGCGGACATGGAGAGCACGTCGATGTGGGCGCGCATCTGCTTGAGGCGTTCTTTGTGGCGTACACCGAAGCGTTGTTCTTCGTCGATGACGAGCAGGCCGAGGTCCTGAAACGCGATGTCTTTGGAGAGCAGGCGATGCGTGCCGATGAGGATATCGACTTTGCCCGCGGCGGTGTCTTCGAGGATTTTCTTCTGCTCTTTGGCGGTGCGGAAGCGCGACACGAGTTCGATGTTTACAGGGAAGCGCGCGAAGCGTTTGCGGAAGGATTGATAGTGCTGGAAGGCGAGCACGGTGGTGGGGGTGAGGATGGCCACCTGCTTTGAATCCTGCACGGCTTTGAAGGCGGCGCGCATAGCGACTTCGGTTTTGCCGTAACCGACATCGCCGCAGAGCAGGCGATCCATGGGTTGATTGGATTCCATGTCGCGCTTGATGTCGGCGACGGCTGCGATCTGGTCGTCGGTTTCGTTGTAGTCGAATGCGTCTTCGAACTCGCGCATCATCTGCGTGTCGGGCGTGTAGGCAAAGCCGAGGGCGGATTGACGCTGTGCGTACAGCTTCAGCAGTTCCTCCGTCATGTTCTGCATGGCTTTTTTTACGCGGGCTTTGGTCTTGGCCCATGCCTGTCCGCCGAGTTTGTTTAACTCTGGTGCGGGGCCGGCTTCGCTGCTGCGGTACTTCTGGATGAGGTCGAGACGTGTGAGAGGAACGTAGAGTTTGGCCTCGTCGGCAAACTCAAGGATCATCAATTCTAGCGGTGCGCCTTCCTGTTCGATGGTGCGCAGTCCCATGTATTTTGCGATGCCGTGTTCGACGTGCACGACGAAGTCGCCTACGGTGAGATCGCGGAAATCGCTGATGAATGCTGAGGTTTTCGATTTGCGCTGGACGGGGCGTGCGTGTACGTCGGCTTCGTCGTTGAGGTCCTGTGCACCGAAGATGATGAGTTGGCTTGCGGTGGTTTTGTCGAGGTCGAGGAACTGCACGCCTGCGCTGAGCGGTGTGCGCACGATGACGGGTGTGCGTATGTCGCCGGTGAGGTAGCTACTCTCTTCGTAGACTGTGGCGGAGCCGCTTTGCTGCTGCACGCGCGAGCCGATGCGATAGGCGATGCCGTACTCCTGCAAAAGAGTGGCGAGGCGTTCGACTTCGCCCTGATTGGGCGCGGTGATGAGCACGCGTGCGTCGGATTGTTGCAGATGTTTGAGGTGCTCGGTGAATGCAGGAATGGAGCCGTGGAAGCGTATGGTGGGGCGCGTGGCAAATTCGATTTCGCTTTGCGAGGATGTGTTGGGATCGAGTACGTCGACGGCGCCGAGCTGGTCGATGTCAACGCCGGAGCACATGCGGATGCGGTCTTCCAAATCCCACGGCGAGATGTAGAGATCGTTCGGTGTGACGAGGTTGCCGATGCTGCTGCGGTCGTGGCGCTGCTCGATCTTGTTCCACCAGCGTTCGCCCTGGTTTTTGACCATCGCCGGTTCTTCAACGTAGATGCGGGTTTTGGGGCCCATGAGATCGAGCAGTGTGCTGGCGGCTCCGGCGACCGGCGCGAAGAATTCCCAGCCGGGGAAGACGGAGACGTTGCCGATGTTTGTAGCTAACTCGCGTGGCTCGTCGCTGCCTTCGAGTGCTGCGCCTGCTGCTCCTCCGCGAACGAGACGCGCATGGACTGCGCCGAGAAGTTTTTCTGTGACTGGCGTTTCGGTGAGTGGTAGCAGGGTGATTTCTTCTACGGGCGTAGAGGAGCGCTGTGTTTCGGGATCGAACTTGCGCATGGATTCGATCTCGTCGCCGAAGAAGTCGATGCGGATAGGGCGGTCGATTTCGGGGGGATAGACGTCCATGATGCTGCCGCGGAGCGTGACCTGGCCGGGCATTTCTACAACGTCGACGCGGGTGTAGCCGACGGAGAGGAGATGTTCGAGGAGCATGAGTGTATCGTGCTCTTCGCCGCGTTTGAGTTCGATGGCGAGCGCTGCATAGTAGTCTTTGCCGAAGAGAACCATGCATGCGGCTTCGAGCGGTGCGATGACGACACGCGCGGTGCCGGTGCAGATCTTCCAAAGCGCGCTGGCACGCTGCTCGGCGATGCCTGCGTGGGGCGAGAGGTTTTCAAAGGGCAGAACATCGTGCGCGGGCAGGCGAAGTATTTCTGATGGCTTGATGGCGCCGCTGAGTTCGCAGGTGGCATGCAACTGTTCGTGCAGTGTTTCCGCAGCCTTGTTGTCGCTGACGAGGATGAGCGCGGGTGCGTTGCTGGCGCGCACCATCAACGGTAGATAGATGGCTCGTGCGGTTGCGGTGAGTCCGGAGATGCGACGACGGCCCGACCCGGCGGAGAGATGACGGCGCAGGCGTTCGAATGGCTCAGTGTGTTCCAGTTCCGCGATCATGTCGCGAACGAAGGGCAGAATCATGCTCTTCCAGTTTAGTCTTGGGAGCGTATTTCCCGGAGAAGTAAAAAGCGTCTGGTTGTGTTGGCAGAAGCGGTGATTTTGTATTGCAAAGCACTACAGCCGCCCCGGAAAGGGACGGCTGTGTATGAAGGTAGTAGCGCAGGTTACTGTGCACCGGCGGAGGCTGCATCCGAGGTGCGCTTGATGACGACATTGCTATGGTCCTGCGCTTCAAGGCTGTTGTAGAAGGTGCGAGGTCTTTGTATTTGTCCTGTGGTAAGTAGATGTTGCCGATGATGAGATCGCGCCGCAGGGTGGAGGCTGTTCTAAAATTAAGGTAGATATGCTCGCAGCCGGTGTTTCCCCAGAAGTTCTTGCCAAGTATCAGCCTGTGATCGGGCTGGAAGTCCATGTGCAGTTGTTGACGCAGACGAAGGCGTTTTGCGGGTGCATCAACAAGTACGGTGGTGAGCCGAATACGCATGTTTGCCCTGTGTGTCTTGGTTTGCCGGGAGCGCTGCCGGTGTTGAATCGGCAGGCGGTGGAGTTTGCCGTACTGGCTTCGCGCGCGCTGAACCTGACGATTAACGAAGAGAGCATCTTCGCGCGCAAGAACTACTTCTATCCGGATTCGCCCAAGGGTTACCAGATTTCGCAGTTTGACAAGCCGATTGCGGAGAACGGCTGGCTGGATGTGAGCGATGGTAACGGTGGCTCGCGGCGCATTGGCATTACGCGTTTGCACATGGAAGAGGATGCGGGCAAGAGTGTGCATGACGGGTTTGCGGATAGCGCGAATCGTACTTATATTGACCTGAATCGTTGTGGCACGCCGTTGGTGGAGATTGTGAGTGAACCCGATCTGCGCACGCCGGAAGAGGCTTACGAGTATCTGACGAAGCTGAAGGAGATCCTGCTGTATACGGGCGTTTCGGATTGCAATATGGAAGAGGGTTCGCTGCGTTGCGATGCGAATGTGTCCGTGATGCTGAAGGGCGCGGAGAAGTTCGGTACCAAGGCTGAAGTGAAGAATGTGAACAGCTTCCGCTTTATCCGTGACGCTCTGCACTACGAGATTGAGCGGCAGATTGAAGTTGTGGAGAGCGGCGCGCGCGTGGTGCAGGAGTCGCGTTTGTACAACGCGGCCGAGGGTCGTACGTACTCGATGCGAAGCAAGGAAGCGGCGCATGATTATCGCTACTTTCCGGAGCCCGATCTTCCGGCGCTGATTGTGGATGCGGCGTGGAAGGAGAGCATTCTCGAAGATCTGCCGGAACTGCCCGAAGCAAAGCGTGCGCGGCTGGTGGCGGAGTATGACCTCTCCGCGCAGGATGCGGCTACGATTGCAGCGACGCGTGAGTTTGCGGATCAGTTTGAAGCGGCGGCGAAGACGGCGAAGAGTGCGAAGCGTGTGGCGAACCTGCTGCTGGGCGAGTTGATTGGACGGTTGAATGCCGCAGGGCTTGAACTGTCGCAGTCGCCGGTGTCGATGAAGGGCATTGTGCAGGCAGCGGACCTGCTGGAAGATGGCAAGCTGTCTTCAAAGCAGTTGAAGGGGCTGTTCGATATCTGCTTTGAGAAGAGTGAGGATTTTTCTGCCGTCTATGAACGCGAAAAGCCGCAGCAGATCAGCGATTCGGGTGCGATTGAAAAGATGATCGACGAGGTGATTGCCGCGAATCCCAAGCAGGTGGAGCAGTACAAGGGCGGCAAGACGACGGTGAGCGCGTTCTTTGTGGGACAGGTGATGCGGTTGTCGAAGGGGCAGGCCAATCCGGCGATGTTGAATGAGCTGGTGATTCAGAAGCTGAACGCTGCTTAGTTTCTATTCAGTGTGAATGTGACGAGGGAAGGGCTTTGGCTCTTTCCTCGTTTTGTTTTTTTGTGTTGACCTGGTGGTGCGATGGTGCATCGTAATAAGCAGATGCGTGCACTTTCGTTTCTTCGTTTGTCTTCGTTGTTGCTGCTTGCGGGATGCGCCACGCGGGCGGGTGTGGAGCGTCGTATTCAGGAGGATCAGCAGGCGTTGCCGGCGAATACGGTGATGCTGTCGCAGATGATGCGCGACCTGTCGGAGCGGCCCGGATTTACGGAGCAACTGCTGTCGTATATCAACCAGGGCGAGAAGAACGGCGCGTATCTTACACCGAAACTCTTCGATACATTTCGTGCGCTGATTGTGGGCAAGGACTGGGCGGGACTGGATCGGTTTCCGGGATGGACGATTCATCGCGTGACGCAGACGCTGGTGATCGGCAAGAGCCTGGTGAAGCTGGAGAGCAAGCCGAAGACGGCGCAGGAGAGGGTGAATCTTGGGCCTTATTCGCTGGATACTGCGAGCGGGGTTTCACTGGATGCGCCGAGCGATCGTCCTGCATTCAACGAGGATGGATTGATAACGCCTCTGCTGGATGGAGTGGTGCATGGCGATGGTGCGGACCCGAAGCTTGCGCCGTTGCATAGCGAAAGTCTGCGTCTGGCGCAGGTGATGAATCGTTTGTCGCTGAATGGGTACAAGGATTCGTCTGCGTTTACGGTGGTTCTGGAAGGGCATGAGGCTGCGACTCCGCAACAGCTTGTGCAGGCGCTGATAGAGACAGGCCACACGGTGACGGTGGCGGATGCCCGGTACTTCGCCAACTTCGGACATTTTCACTACAACGGCAGGGATGTGGAGATGCCGTTCTTTCTGGATAGTCAGTGGCCGGTTCCGGCGAAGCATTGGTGGCTGCCGAAGAGACATTTGCTGATTCCGGTAGTGCATGCGGAGTATGAGTGGATTATCAGCGGGCCGAAGATCAACGCGGATGTGACGTTCTACTTTGGCATTGATGGGCGTTCGGAGTTTCGTACGAACGATCTGCTGAATCAGCCGTGGGTAATGGGGCGTCATGCGCATGAGTATCGTGGTAAGGATGCAGTGGAAGTCACGCGGCTGACGGGGCAGATGCTGCGTGCGTATGCGTACTTGCAGGATGCGCATCCTGACCTGCCATTTGGCGGGTATTACACGCTGGGTGTCTGCCAGGATGTGGTGAATGCGATTGAGTTAAAGATGACGGGTAAGTCGACGTTGTTTCCGAACACGGCACGCACTGAACTATTTCACGATCAGCCGGATGCAGAGATTACAAGAATGATGGAGGCTGTGCCGAAGGATACATCGACAAAGGCGCCTGATCCAGAGCGTATTTTCGGCTCGCTGCCTACGACGGATTTTCGCAAACTGACAGTGCCGGGGTTGAGCGAGGATGTGCAGGCTGCTTATGAGGCATGGCAGGAAGGCTCATTGCACAGTACGGTTGCCATTGGACGGAAGGTCACGATTTTTGGAGTTTTGCTGGCCACTGGATTTGTGTTTTGGGTGTTGCGCAGGCGGCGCAATGCATAAACGCAACGTAATGACTCCTAAATCTTTAGGGGTACGGGAGAAGATGTTATGGCGACGAAAAAGTCAGCGGGTAAGAAGTCTTCTGTGAAGAAGACGGTGGCGAAGAAGGCTGTTGCAAAGAAAGCCGCAGTGAAGTCGAGTGCGAAGAAAGCGGCAAAGAAGAGTGCGCGCAAGTATTCGCCTGCTGTGGACCGAAAGGTTGCGACCGAGGTGCGGGCAATGGAGGAAGGCAAGTTAAGAAGCGGCGGCAGCGGCAGGAAAGTGACCAGTCGCAAGCAGGCCATTGCCATTGCTTTGAGCGAGGCTCGCAAGGAAGGTGAGAAGGTACCGCCTGCTCCTAAGAAGTAAGTTTGCAGATAACAAAGCCGTGGCTGAGAGAAGTTCTCGGCCACGGCTTTTGTCTGGCTCTTTGCTATTTGGTTGTGGTGGGAGGTGTAGAGGAGGTTGTGGATGAGCTACTGCTGGAAGCGGAATCCGAACTGCCGGAAGACTTGTTTGAGTCGCTGGGCTTGGAGTCTCCACTGGAAGTGTTGCCGCCGGACTTGTTTCCACCCTTCGATGAGTACAGGTCCGCGTACCATCCACCGCCCTTGAACTGCACGGCAGGGGCGGAGATAAGGCGCTCCAGCCTGCCGTTGCAGTGTGGGCATTCGGTGAGTTCAGGGTCAGAGAACTTCTGGCGCTTTTCCAGCGTCTTTCCGCAGCTCTGACATTGATATTCGTACAGTGGCATGGTGTTTCCTTTTACGCGGGATCAATTTTCTGGATGGTGTGGAAGTATTCCCTCGGGGTTAAAGCCCCTTCTCTTTACGAAGCTTTACGGCAGGGCTAAAGCCCTGCCCTTCCGAAAGCCTCTTGTGGAAATAGGTAGACACCTCTTAGAAAACTATGCGAGGTCCACGTTGCGCACGCTGGCGATGGCGTCCACCTTGCGCAGAGCATTGACCACGTCCGTAACCTTGGCGGGAGCGGCTTCGATCTGCACGACGGCCAGCGCCTGTCCCTGGGGTACACGCTGCGAACGAACGCTGCGTCCCAGGGCGAAGTTGGCGATGTTGACACCCTGTTCGCCGATGACGGTGCCGATGCGGCCAATGACGCCCGGTACATCGTGGTTGCGGATGGCGAGCAGTGTTCCGGTGAGCGGGGCTTCGATGTCGATGCCGTCGAGCGAGAGCAGACGGGGTGCGTTGCCGTGCAGCACCGTACCCGATGCGGAGACGTCGCCGCTGGCCGAGTGCAGTGTGAGCTTGAGCACAGAGCCCGCGCCGCCTACGGCAAACTCCTTGCGGTCTTCCTGGATGCGGATGCCGCGTTGCTGGGCGACGGTGGATGCGTTGATGCGGTTTACATCCTGATCGCTGAGTACGCTGGCGAGGATGGCATTGCGCAGCAGGTCAGTTTTGCCGCTGGCAATGCGTCCTGTGTAGGCGATGTCGATGCTTTCAAGGTTGGCAGGCAGGGCCGCTCCGAGAAAGGTTCCCAGGCGGTGTGCGAGGTCGATGAACGGGGCTACGACTTCGTACTCTTCACGCGAGAGCGAAGGTACGTTCACGGCGTTCTGCACAACGCCGTCCTTCAGATAGGCGCTGACCTGGTCTGCGAGCTGGATGCCGATGGCTTCCTGGGCTTCGTCGGTGGAGCCGCCGATGTGTGGTGTGAGGATGACGTTGTCCACATTGAAGTAGGCCGAATCCTTCAGCGGTTCATGGCGGAAGACGTCGAGCGATGCGCCGCCGATCTGGCCGCTCTTCAGGCCTTCGACCAGCGCTTCGTCCACGATGAGTTCGCCGCGCGCGCAGTTTACGATGCGTACGCCCTTCTTCATGATGGCGATGGAGTGTTTGTTGATGAGGCCTTCGGTCTGCGGTGTGAGTCCGACGTGCAGAGTGAGATAGTCGCTCTCTTTAAAGAGGGTGTCGATGTCGACAAGCTGAACGCCGTTTTCGCGCGCGATGATGGGCGCTACGAATGGGTCGTAGCCGATGACGTCCATGCCGAAGGCGCTGGCGCGGCGAGCCACTTCAAGACCGATGCGGCCCAGGCCTACGATGCCCAGAGTTTTCTTGCGCAGCTCGGTGCCCTGCAACGACTTCTTCTCCCACTTGCCGTTGTGCAGAGCAGCATTGGCCCTGGGAACCTGGCGCGCCATGGTGATCATGAGGCCAAGGGTGAGTTCGGCAACGGCAATGGCGTTGGCGCCGGGCGTGTTCATCACGACTACGCCACGCTTGGTGGCGGCCTCTGCGTCGATGTTGTCCACGCCGACACCGGCGCGGCCAATCACGCGCAGCTTCGGAGCGTGCTCCAACAGTGCGGCGGTAACCTGTACGGCGGAACGTACGACCAATGCGTCGGCATCGGCGAGTTCGGCTTCAAGGTTGGTGATTTTGTCCGCAGTGACAACCTGCCAGCCAGGCTCCTGTTTGAAAACGGCTAGAGTGGCGGGCGAAACCTTTTCGGCAAGCACAATCTTCATGTATCGAGTCATCCTCAGTGGTAAGGGAGTAGTGCAGGAACACGGCTACAGTTCTAACAGCCGGTTCAATGGCAAAACGAAGGCTTACTCCTATTGTAGAGGCCCGCAGCAGATTTGCCGCGGGTCTCGAGTGGTTGTCTTGCGCCTAAATTGCCGGGAGGGCGGTTCTCGCGAGAGTTTTCTTTGAAAAGAGGCATTTCATTTCTCTCTTTCATCTCGTCTTCGACAAGGTGGAAGATGAGAAATGAGAGAAATGAGGGGGGGAGACGGCCCGGCTCAAGCCGGTCCCTTTCAAAACGAGATCGAGCCTTCACAGAGAGATTTAGCCGGCCTTTTGGAGGGCCATGAGGGGTGAGGATTCTTTTACCAGGTCGCCGAAGAAGCGGATGGCGCGGTAGAGGCGGGATTTGACCGTGGGCATGTGGATGCCGGTGCGTTCGGAGATTTCGCGCATGCTCAGGTCTTCAAAAAAATGAAGGCAAAGGACTTCGCGGTGGATGGGTTGCAGGCGGTTGAGCACGGCTGCAACGGCATCGGTGCGTTCAGCATAACTTACCTGGTCGAGCGGCGACGGGCCGGAGGATTCGGGATCGAAGGCCGGGGTGCCGTCGTCGACATGGCGGACGACATCGTCGAGTGATTGCATGCTGCGCCGCCGAAAGGCGTCGAGCGAAAGGTTGCGGGCGATGGTGAATAGCCACGAATCAAAATCGCCGCTGTCGTTGTACTGGTGGCCGCGTTCGAGCACGCGAATCCATGTTTCCTGGAAGATGTCTTCGGCCTGTTCGCGGCGGCCGGTCAGGTGCGTGAGGTAGCGGAGCAGACGGTGCTGGTAGCGATCGATCAGCTCGTCCAGAAGGTCGGAGTCCTGGCGACGCAGACCTTCGGCGATGCGTTGGCGCTCTGCGCGCTGTGTGTCCACTGTGAGTGAGACTTGAGATTGAAAAGGCATGTACCACTCCCTGTATGGGATCATTCCGTTTCCCAATAGTACGATAATGGAAGTATCCCGGTTCCGTAGATTTCTAAAAATATTTTTGTGTTTTATGGAGCACATAACCTTTTCAATCGTGCGTGCTTGTGGGTAGCATAGAAAGTAGAGATGGCACGCACGCCGCAAAAACTGAAGTCGACCGAGGAGAATGCCAGGGCATTTCTGTCGGCGTTGTACGGTATGTTCCGGCAGATGTCGATGTCGCCGGGGTCGAAATCGCTGGCGAAGATCAAGACCACACCTCACGAAAGCCGCGCTTTGGGATGGTTGAACCATCATGGTCCGGCGCTGATGTCGGAACTGGCGGAGGCGATGGATATTCCGCTGAGTACTGCCACGAACCTTGCGAATCGGCTGGTGGAGAAGAAGCAGGTGGTGCGGCAGCGCTCCGAGGACGATCGCCGCATTGTGCGTGTGCACCTTACACCTGCCGGTAAACGGCTGAGTGAACGCATGTACGCCGTGCATCTTGAAGCCGCGCAGATTCTGCTGCGAAAGCTTCCTCTGGAGGAGCAGGCGTCGTTGATTGCGTTGCTGGTAAAGGTGGGATATGTGCCCCCGGTGCGCTAGTGTATTTTCTCTTTCATCTTGTTAAAGACGAGGTGAAAGAGAAAATACAAAGGGGAAAAGGTTCAGATGGCCCGGCTGAAGCCGGGCCCCTTCAAAGCAGACACTTGTAAACCTCTTGTGTCGGATGTTTGGGATGAAGTGTTCCTTGTAAGTACTCGCAAGTTTCTTGCCTGGATGTTGCTATGAGGTGTTCCTTGCGCTGATTTTGTTAGTCTCAAACCTGAGGCGTGAACACGATGGTTGAGACGACTACAGCACTGGATGCACCCTTGCCGCAGCGCGATCCTTCGCATAACCCCACGCGCTATCTGATCCTCGGCGCGACAAGCGGCATTGCGGAAACGACCTGCCGCATATGGGCGGGGCAAGGCGCAAACCTGTTCCTGGTAGGGCGGTCGGAGGATAAACTGCGCGCGATGGCGGGCGATCTGCGTGTGCGTGGCGCTGCTTTTGTGGACTATGCGGTGGCAGACCTGGACCGGTTGGAAGACCACGCGAGTTTGTTGGCGCATGCGATTACGCAGCTTGGCGGGTTGGATGTGGCGTATCTTGCCTTTGGCATTCTGGGCGATCAGAAAAAGGCCGAGGCCGAGGTGGCGCACGCCGAGGAGATTCTGCATACCAATCTTGTTGCGCCGGTAAGCATGCTGACGTGGCTGGCGAACTTCTGCACGAGACAGGGGCGCGGTGTGCTGGCGGTGCTGTCTTCAGTCGCAGGTGATCGCGGACGCAAGAGCAACTATGTGTACGGTGCGTCGAAGGCGGGTTTGACCGCGTTTGTCGATGGTTTGCGCAATCGTGTGGATCGTGAAGGCGTGGCGGTGATCACCATTAAGCCGGGGCCAGTAAAAACAGCGATGACCACTGGCATGAAAGGGCAGGAGAAGTTTGCCGATGTGAACGCTGTGGCGAAGACGATTGCCGACACTATTGCGAAGCGTGAAGGCGGCATTCTTTATGTGCCGGGTAAGTGGCGTCCGATTATGGCCGTGGTGCGGGCGATTCCGGATTCGGTGTTTAAGAAGCTGAACCTGTAGTTGGTGGATTAGGGTTGTGTTTTGTGTGCCGAGTCGGCATTCCCCCAGGGGCTGAAGCCCCTTCTTTAAGCTATGTTTTACGGCACAGCTGAAGCATTGCCCTTACGATTCTTGCCTCATGGTCATTTTGTGACTTGGGGAGAAAACGGTTCGCACTTTGTGCGAATACCCACCTTAGCTTCGCGAAAGTGGGGCACCCGTATTTGTGTCAGGCTTGCGGTGTTTGCTTTTGCTTGAACGTTCTGCGAACCCACATCTCAAAGAGCGAGATGTGGGGCACCCGGTTGTTGGCTGGGAGCTGAAGGCTAATGGCTAAGCCATTTGCTGTTCGTTACAGCACGCGGGAGTGGCGGTAGCCGTTTTCGGTGAGGGCGTTGAGGAGTTCTTCCACCTGGTCGCGGCCACGGGTTTCCATGGTGATGTCGATGGTGGTGTCGCCGAGGTTTACGCCGTAGTAGGCGCGGTTGTAGAGCGTATCCACAATGTTTACGCCGTGTTTGGCGATGATGGTGGTGAGGTCCTGCAAGGCACCGGCGCGGTCGAGCAGATGAATGCGCAGGCGGATCATGCGGCCATCCTGTACCAAGCCGCGTTCGATGATGCGCGAGAGCAGCGTGACGTCGATATTGCCGCCACCGATCAGAACCGCTGTGCGCTGGTTTTTCAGTGATGTGCGTTTTTGCAGGAGGGCTGCGAGTCCGGCGGCTCCGGCACCTTCTGCCAGCGTCTTTTCGCGTTCGAGCAGGACGAGGATGGCTGCGGCGATTTCGTCTTCGTCAACGGTGACGATTTCATCAACGTAACGCTGTACGAGGGGCAGAGTTATGTCTCCGCTGCGACGTACGGCGATGCCGTCACCGATGGTGGTGGCGGCGTCGATGGTGACGGGATGGCCAGCTTCCACGGCAGCTTTCATGCTGGGCAGGCGCGATGTCTGCACGCCGATAACGCGGATGTTGGGATTGCGCGACTTGACGGCGCAGGCGATGCCGCCGATCAGGCCGCCGCCGCCGATGGGGACGACTACGGCTTCGAGTCCTTCGACCTGCTCCAGCATTTCGAGGCCGATGGTGCCTTGTCCGGCGATGACTTCGGGGTCGTCGAAGGGGTGGATGAAGGTGAGGCCTTCAGCGTCGCATAGCCGACGGGCCTCGGCGTAGGCCGCGTCGTAGTTGGGGCCGTGGAGGACGACGTTGGCACCGAAACGGCGCGTGGCGTTGACTTTGACCATCGGTGTTGGTTCGGGCATGACGATGGTGGAACGGATACCGCGACGTGTGGCGTGGTAGGCGACGCCCTGTGCGTGGTTGCCTGCGGATGCGGCGATGACGCCGTGCGCAGCCTGCTGCTCGGTGAGCAGCGAGATGCGATTGAGTGCGCCGCGCTCCTTGAAGGCGCCGGTCATCTGCAGGTTTTCCAGCTTGAGGTGAATCTGTTGGCCGGTGAGTTCAGAGAGCGTGTGCGAATGGGCGCAGGGTGTGTAGTACACAGCGTCGCGAAGCCGTTCGCGGGCTGCCTCCACATCGGCAAGGGTGATGGCGGGTTCGTGGTTCGACGGAAGCATGGCGTACTTCCAGAGTACACAACGCTTTTGGAGACGTTCCAGCGAAATTCAGGCCGTATCGGCGGTGTGGCGGCGGCGCTGGTGCAGTTTGTCGAGGCGGGGTTGCAGGCGGTTGACCGCGGTGTCGAGGATGCGGTTGAGGTCTTCCATCTCGGAGAGTTTGGCGCCTTCCCACATTTCGCGACTTAGATTAGCCCAGAGCTGTTTTGCCTCTTCGAAGACGGTCTGGCCTTTGGGTGTGAGTTTCGCGGTGAGGATGCGGCGGTTGGTGGGAGAAGGTGCGCGTTTGATCCAGCCTTCGCGCTCGGCGCGTACCACCAGCGTCTGCATGCTTTGCGGTGTGATGAAGCAGTTGCGGGCGAGTTCGGCGGAGGAGATTTCCGGCTCTTCGTGGAGCGCTGCGAGCATGCGGAACTGGGCCATGGACATGCCATAGGCTTCGAGTTGGTCTTCGAGCAGAAGGCGCGTGGTGGAGACCATGCGCTTCATGGTGAGCGCGATGTTCTTGGCTGCGAGGTCGCGAATCTCCTGCTTTGATTTTTTCCCCATATTTATCAGGTCCCTGATACTCTATATCAGTTAACTGATATGAGTGCAACGACTGTTCATCATGAGGCTGTCTGGAAGCCGAAGCATAACCCGTGGCTGGTTGCGATAACCGTCACGATTGCCACTTTTATGGAGGTGCTGGATACCTCTATCGCAAACGTTGCATTGCCGCATATTGCGGGTTCGGTGGGAGCTTCGCAGGAAGAAGCCACGTGGGTTTTGACGAGCTACCTGGTAGCGTCGGCTGTGATTCTGCCGATCTCGGGCTGGCTTTCGAATCGTATTGGCCGCAAGCGTTTTTATATGACCTGTGTTGCCATGTTTACGGGGTGTTCGTTATTGTGCGGCATTGCGCCCACGCTGCCGTTTTTGATTCTTGCGCGTATTTTGCAGGGGCTTGGCGGCGGCGGTCTTGCACCGAGCGAACAGGCGATTCTGGCGGATACATTTCCGATAGAAAAACGTGGGCAGGCCTTTGCCATGTATGGAGCCGCGGTGGTGGTGGCTCCGGCGATCGGGCCGACGCTGGGCGGATGGCTGACGGATAACTACAACTGGCACTGGATCTTCTTTATCAACCTGCCGTTTGGTTTGCTGTCGTTGTATCTTTCGAACCGCATGGTGGAAGATCCGCCGGAGCTGGTGGAGCGTACGAAGCGAAAAGACCCGGTGGATTTTATCGGCCTGATCAGCGTTGCGCTGGGTGTGGGGCTGCTGGAATTCACGCTGGATAAAGGGCAGGAGAAGGACTGGTTCGGCTCGGGCGAGATTCAGTTGACGGCAGTACTGGCCGCTATCACGCTTATTTTTTTTGTGTTCTGGGAGTGGAACCATTCCGATCCGATTGTGGATTTGAAGCTGCTGAAGAATCGCAACTTTGGTACGGCGGTGTTTTTGCAGCTTGTGCTGGGCATGGTGCTGTTCGGTTCGACGGTGCTGATTCCGCAGTACCTGCAAACGATGCTGGGTTATACGGCGGAACTGGCGGGCAAGGTGCTGAGTCCGGCGGGCCTGGTGATGATGGTGATGATGGTGGTTGCGGGCAAGTCGCTGAACAAGGGCGATCCACGATTGACCGTGATGCTGGGCTATATGTCGGTGGCGTTGGGTTTGTATAACCTGACGCGGCTGGATCTGAATGCGGCGTTTGGCACAGTTACGCTGTGGCGCGCGCTACAGGTGATCGGGCTGCCGTTTATCTTTATCCCGATTTCTACACTGAACTATGTAGGCGTGCCGCGAGAGAAGAGCAACCAGATTTCGTCGCTTTCAAACTTTGCACGTAATATCGGAGGTTCTGCGGGAACGGCGCTGTTGACGACGTATCTTGCGCGTTCGTCGCAGGTGCATATGAGCAATCTGGGCGCGAATATTACGGCGGGAAGTTATGCGGTGCAGCAGTACATCAGCAGCTTTGCGGCGGCACTGCATATAAGCTTTGCGCAGGCGCAGCCGCTGGCCATGGCCAGTGCGTATGGCGAGTTGGCTCGGCAGGCAACGATGCTGGCTTATAAGAATGCATTTGCCGTGCTGGCGTGGACGGTATTGGCGCTGTCGCCGCTGGTGTGGCTGATGCGTCTGCCACCGAAGAATGCCAAGGTCGATCCGGAGCAGATGGCGGGACACTAGGTTGAGTTTCATCGTTTCTAGGTTTCTTAGTTTCTAGTAGTCAGCCCAGGCATTGAGATCCCATCTCAACGCCTGCTTTCTTATTCAAAGCAACCACTAGAAACTTAGAAACTATGAAACTGCTCCTGGAAACTGGCCTTCTCAGAGGTTCATCTGGAGTGAGTCGGAGGGTGTGATTTCGGGTGGTTTCTCCATGGAGCCTCGCTTCTGGCCGTCGGCGATCATGGTGAGCACCTGTTCGCGGCGGTCGCGCATGACGGTGATGGTGATGGGCTTGCCGCGGCTGTCGTGCAGGTTGCGTGTCCATTCACGCTCGGTGGTGATGCGGGTTCCGTTCAGTCGGATGACGACATCGCCCGCGCGCAGGCCCGCAGTGGCCGCGGGGCTGTTGCCTTCCACGGATTGCACTAGAAGGCCGACTCCGTCCTTTACACCGAAGTAGTCAGCGAGCTGGGTTCCAACCGCGTTCAGCTCCGCGCCGGTGTAGATGGGCAGCAGGGGGATGAGGCGTCCTGGCATGAAAGAGTGGCCGAAGACTGTGCTGTTTTTGCTTTTTGCGGCGGTTGGTGGTGGTGCGGTTTCGCTGTCGTCGATCGGAGCGGGGACGCTCCAGCGTTGCAGGCGTGCCTGGCGATCCACCTCTTCGCGGGTGGAGAGGGTAGCCGTTAACGTGCGTTCGGAACCGTCGCGATTGATGAGCAGC
>Ga0153956_1000962_pt1 | contig 28572 bp, 28 predicted proteins | sample TSFL040MetaG_FD_104704 | JGI IMG/M metagenome (GOLD analysis project Ga0153956, IMG submission 104704) | Attine ant fungus gardens microbial communities from Florida, USA - TSFL040 MetaG | ecosystem: Host-associated > Fungi > Mycelium > Unclassified | place: USA: Florida, Wekiwa Springs... | reverse complement strand
CTCGAGAAATTCGGCGCGACCTGGACCGCGCGCGAGGGGGGCTTGATGCCGTTGACCCTGCACGGCACGAATCGCCCGATCTGCATCGACTATGATGTGAAGGTTGCGTCCGCACAGGTGAAGTCTGCCTTACTGCTGGCCGCGCTGAACGCGCCGGGCCGCACACGCATCACCCAGCGCGCCCTCACCCGCGATCACACCGAGAAGATGTTGAAAGCCTTCGGCGCGGACATCTCGGTCGAACGGACCAAAGATGGTGAAGCCATCACATTGATGGGCGAAGCGGAATTGAACCCTTGTACCATCGAAGTCCCGCGTGATCCCTCTTCCGCCGCATTCCCGCTTGTCGCGGCACTGATCGTGCCGGGCTCGGAGGTCGTGATCCCGAACGTGCTGCTCAATGAACGCCGCATCGGACTGATCGACACCTTGAAAGAAATGGGTGCGGACATCACCGTCACCAATCCGCGCGAAAGCGGCGGCGAGAAAATCGGCGATCTTGTCGCGCGATATTCGGCACTGACCGGCGTCGAGGTCCCGCCGGAACGCGCACCGGCGATGATCGATGAATATCCAATCCTCGCCATCGCAGCCGCCTTCGCGAGCGGCTGCACCACGATGCGCGGTCTGGAAGAATTGCGGGTCAAGGAAAGCGACCGCCTTTCCGCCATCGTGAACGGGCTGCGCGAGAACGGCGTGACCGTCGAAGAATCTGAAGACGGGATGGTCGTCGAAGGTGGCGAAGTGCCGGGCGGCGGACGCGTGACCACCCACATGGATCACCGCATCGCCATGTCATTCCTCATCATGGGCCTGGCGACGGAAAAAGACGTCAGCATCGACGATGTGTCCATGATCGCGACGAGCTTCCCGCAATTCGAGAACCTTATGCGCAACCTTGGCGCCGACTTTCTTCTGGTGAATGCATGAGCATCGTCATCGCCGTGGACGGCACCGCTGCATCCGGCAAAGGTACGCTGGCGAAGAAACTGGCGGCGCATTTCGGGTTTCATCATCTGGATTCCGGTTCGCTCTATCGCCTGACCGCCCTTGGCGTCATCGACGCGGGCGGCGATCCGAACAATGAAGCCGATGCCGTGAAGGCCGCCCGCGCGATCGATCCGTCCAAGGCCGGCGACGTGCGCATTCGTTCGGCGGAAATCGGCAAAGCCGCATCGCTGGTGTCTGTCTTTCCGCCGGTGCGCGCCGCCCTGCTCGATTATCAGCGCAGTTTTGCCCGCCGCGAACCCGGCGCCGTCATCGACGGCCGGGATATCGGGACCGTGGTCTGCCCCGATGCCACCGCCAAGCTGTTCGTGGATGCGGCCCCGGACGTCCGCGCCCATCGCCGCTGGCTGGAACTGAAGGGCTATGGCCAAGCCCCCGATGAGGCCACGATTCTCAAGGAAATCCGCGAGCGGGATGAGCGGGACACCAACCGGGCCATCTCGCCCCAGAAGCCGGCGGCCGATGCGGCCTTGCTGGATACCAGCCAACTGGGTATAGACGCGGCGTTCGCGGCCGCCCTCGCTTTGGTTCAAGCCAAGGTCGAGGCGCTCAGGGCCCGCCCCAGGGGTTGAAGGAGACCCGGCGGCGCCCACACCGAGTTGGCCCCGAAATCACTTCTGACAACCCAACCGCCTTGCGGATGCATGTCCGCATGGAAGTCCGCCGCCAGTGCGCGGCCGGCACAAATGTTTATGTAAAGGAATACCGAATGGCACGTACTGCCACAGCCGAATCCATCGCCACCCCGAGCCGCGACGACTTCGCGGCCATGCTGGAAGCCAGCTTCCATACCCAGTCGCCGCAGGAAGGCAACGTCATCAAGGGCAAGATCGTCGCCATTGAGAACGACTATGCCGTCGTCGACGTCGGTCTGAAGACCGAAGGCCGCGTGGCCATCAAAGAATTCTCCATGCCGGGCGTGCCCGCCAATGTGAACGTGGGCGATGACGTCGAGGTCTATCTGGAGCGCGTCGAGAACGCGATGGGCGAAGCCGTTCTGTCGCGCGACAAGGCTCGCCGCGAAGAGAGCTGGATCCGCCTCGAGAAGGCGTTCAACGATCAGACTCGCGTGCAGGGCGTGATCTTCGGCCGCGTGAAAGGCGGCTTCACCGTCGATCTCGACGGCGCTGTCGCGTTCCTTCCGGGTTCGCAGGTGGACGTTCGCCCGATGCGCGATGTCGGCCCGATCATGAACCAGGCGCAGCCGTTCCAGATCCTCAAGATGGATCGCCGCCGCGGCAATATCGTCGTCTCGCGCCGCGCCGTGCTTGAAGAGCGCCGCGCCGAGGAGCGTTCGTCGCTCGTGGCCTCGCTGCAGGAAAAGCAGATCGTCGAAGGCGTGGTAAAGAACATCACCGACTACGGTGCGTTCGTGGATCTGGGCGGCGTGGACGGCCTGTTGCACGTCACCGATATCGCGTGGCGCCGCGTCAGCCATCCGACCGAAGTTCTGAACGTCGGTCAGACGGTCCAAGTGCAGATCATCAAGATCAACCCGGACACGCAGCGCATCAGCCTTGGCATGAAGCAGTTGCAGACCGATCCGTGGGAAGGCGTTGCCGTCAAATATCCGGTCGGCGGCAAGTTCAACGGCAAAGTCACCAACGTCACCGACTACGGCGCCTTCGTGGAGCTGGAGCCGGGCGTCGAAGGCCTCGTCCATGTGAGCGAGATGAGCTGGGTGAAGAAGAACGTCGCCCCGTCCAAGATCGTCACGCCGGGCACGGACGTCGATGTGCAGGTGCTGGAAGTCGATTCCAACAAGCGCCGCATCTCGCTCGGTCTCAAGCAGACGCAGGACAATCCGTGGGACGCGTTCTCCAAGAACCATCCGGTTGGTTCCACGATCGAAGGCGAGATCAAGTCGATCACCGAGTTCGGTCTGTTCGTCGGCCTCGACAGCGAGATCGACGGCATGGTGCACCTGTCCGACCTGTCCTGGTCGAAGTCCGGCGACGAAGCCGTCAAGGACTACGAGAAGGGCCAGATCGTTTCCGCGAAAGTGTTGGACGTTGATGCTGAGAAAGAACGCGTCAGCCTCGGCATCAAGCAGCTCGGCGACGATCCGATCGAGAAGGCCGGCGCCGGCGGTGGTGCGCTGAAGAAGAACCAGGTCGTCACCGTCACGGTCACGGAAGTGAACGACGGCGGCATCGAAGTCAGCCTGGCCGATGGCGTGAAAGCGTTCATTCGCCGTGCGGACCTCGCCCGCGACCGCAACGACCAGCGCCCGGAACGTTTCCAGGTGGGCAACAAGGTCGATGCGCTCGTGACGCAGATCGACAAGGCCTCGCGCCGCATCTCGCTCTCCATCAAGGCGCGCGAGATCAGCGAAGAGAAGGAAGCCGTGGCACAATACGGCTCGTCCGACTCCGGCGCATCGCTGGGCGATATCCTTGGCGCGGCGCTGAAGAAGCGTGGCGGCAAGAAAGCCAAAGCGGACGATGAGGACGGCGAAGAGTAATCTTTCGTTCACCTTGTTCATGAGAGACGAAAAGCGCCCGGCAAAACCGGGCGCTTTTTTCTTGGAAGGCCTCCAACACCCGTGCGGCTGCCGGTTTGGATTAACGCCGCATTATCGCCCGTTATCCTAGAAATTGGGCAGGGTTATTTTAGGGCGCACCGGTTTTTCGGGGACTAATGGGCCATTCGAGTACCATCGCGAACGTTGTACGTCACCGCGCTGTCACACTGACAACGCTCTTGGTGACGTTCGCTGCCGTGTTCGGCAGTTCGATCGGCGTGGACTTGATCTCCCGATATACCGGAAGCATCGATGGCATCTGGCTGTCGAACGCCGTTTTCCTGGCGATCTTTCTAAAACATAGTCGCCGCGATTGGATCATCATCGCCATCGCGGGTTTCGCTGCCAATCTTGCGGCCGATATGGTGACGTATGACCCGCACTACGCCGCAACATTCGCGGTTCTCAATCTCTTGGAAGTGCTGATCGTTGCGCTTCCGCTGCGCATCATGGTTCTTGACCGTGATTTCACGCGCTCCAGCTCATTGTTGACGTTCTATGCCCTGGCCATCGGTCCTGCACCCGGCATCGCGGCGCTGTTGTTTGGCGCATACGCGGTCGCGTTCGAGCACACGCCGTTCCTGCCCGCCGCGATAAATTGGTACAGCTCCGACGCTCTCGGCCTCGCGATCGTGACACCGCCGCTAATGACGGTGAAATGGGCGGACTTGAAACTGATGTTCAGCCGCCAACAGATCGGCGGGACCGCCTTGCTGCTGGGCGCCGTCATCGCGGCTATCGCCGTCAATTTCTTTCTGCGCAGCTATCCGGTCGCGTTTCTCTTCTTTCCCGCCGTCGTGCTGCTGACGTTTCAACGCGGTTTCGCCGGCGGCACCATCGCCCTCGTCATGACGTCAGCTTACCTGCTTATTCCCGCCCTTTTCGGAGAGTCGTCCGGCGCTCTGCACGCCCATCCCATTCGCGAGCAGATAACCGTGGTGCAGGTCTTCATCGCCGTTCTCAGCTTCTCTGTCGTGCTGATCGGTGCGGCGCTGGACGAGCGCCGCCGGCTGGGCCAATGGCTCGCCGCCGCCATCGCCCGCGCTGAGAACTCGCGCGAGGAAGCGCTTCTCGCCAAGGAGTCGGCGGAAAAAGCCAATCGTTCCAAATCCATGTTCCTGGCCAATATGAGCCACGAATTGCGCACGCCGCTGAATGCGGTGATCGGCTTCTCCGAAATGATGCATTCGGAGATTTTTGGACCCTTGGGCGATCGCCGTTATCTGGAATACACCGGCCTCATCCAGGGCGCGGGCAAGCATCTGCTGGATCTCATCAACGACGTTCTGGACATGTCGAAGATTGAGGCCGGCAAACAGGAACTGCATCGCGAACGGCTGGATGTCGTCGAAGTGGTTCGCGATGCGCTCGCGATGATGCGGGAACAAGCGGCTGCCGGACAGGTCGCGTTGGAGATGGACGCCAATCTGTCGCCCGTCTTCATCCAGGCCGACCGCAGGGCCATGAAACAGATATTCCTGAACTTGCTATCCAACGCGGTGAAGTTCACCCCACAAGGCGGCCGCGTCTCTGTGACGACGCAAACTGCGGGCGACCGCGTGACCTTGTCGGTGTCCGATACCGGCATCGGCATTCCGGCGGAGCAGATCTATCGTCTCGGAAATCCGTTCGTGCAGATCCGCAACACGGCCGGCATCACACAGACGGGTACCGGCCTTGGCCTGGCGCTTGTTCGCGCGCTCACCGAAATGCATGACGGTACGTTCCGCATCGACAGTGTCGAAGGCCAGGGAACGACCGTCAGCGTATCGTTCCCTGCCCGCACGCGCGAGATGATGGCTGCCTAGACCGATTACCACGCGCAGGCTTGCGCGGGCTCCGCGGCGACCGCTTTGATCAACCCGCGCAAGGAATTTCCCAGCAGCACAACGCCGCCGTTCAGATCGTGCGGATAGAGCTCGGCCTCTTCGCATTGCCCTTCCGCGATCAGCTCACGGCGCAGACAACCGTTCAACACGCCGTCCTTGAGCGGCGGCGTGAAGAGTCGTTCGCCACGGCGCAGGAAAATGTTGGTGCGACTTCCTTCCGTCAGCCGCCCATGCTCGTTGACGAAGAGAACTTCGTCGCTTCCCTGGGCGTGCGCGAATTCGGATTCATAGGTTTCACGCCGGTCGGTCTTGTGTCTCAACAGGATATCGCCGCTCGGCATGACAACCGACGAAATACTGTAGCGCCAGTACGCCGGCACCACAGGCAGCGCAATGGTCGAGCACGAGAACGATCCATCTTCATGAAGAACCAGCCGGACGCGCAACTCGCCCAACGCGCCGGACACCGCGTCGTTCATCGCGCGCGCGGCACCCGAACCGTCAAACGGAATGGAGAAGGTCGCAGCCGATTGGGCCATGCGCTCCAGATGCAAACGCTGGCGCACGAAACCGCTACGCGGTGAGAAGCGCAGCGTCTCGATCAACTCCAGCGGCTTGCGCGCGCTGTCGTAATAGCGGGCCTTGAGCAGGCATTCGTCATATTCGCCTCGCGCGCCTGAGTCGTGAACCACGGCGCCGCCGATGCCCAACACGCCGTTGCCGTCGCCGATTGTTAGGGTGCGGATTGCGACATTGAATTCGGCGGAACCGTCCGGCGCGAAATGCCCGATGGCGCCGCAATAGACGCCGCGCGGGCTTTGCTCCAGTTCGCGAATGATCTCCATGGCGCGGATTTTCGGCGTGCCCGTGACGGACCCGCACGGAAACAAAGCCCGCACAAGATCCGGAATCGTCGTTTCCGGCATCAATCGCGCGCTCACCGTGGATACCATCTGATGCACGGTCGGAAACGTCTCAATCGCGTAGAGGTCGCTCACCGATACACTGCCGACCTTCGACACGCGGCTCAGATCGTTGCGCAACAGGTCAACGATCATGAGATTTTCGGCGCGATCCTTTTCGTTGTTCTGCAATCGGGTGCGCACCACCATGTCGTCCATGGGATTGCCGCCACGCGGCGCGGTGCCCTTCATCGGCTTGGCGGTTATTTCGCCGTCATGCGTGACCGAGAAGAACAATTCCGGCGAGAGGCTCAATATGTGGCGCTTGCCATCATCGATAAACGCGCCATGCGCGGCCTTCGAACGCTTGCGCAGGTCCAGGTAAAGCGCCATCGGATCGCCCACCGCGGCGAAACGTGACCGGAAGCTCAGATTGGCCTGATAGATATCTCCGGCGTCGATCAGGTCGTGCACGTGCGCGAAGCGTGCGGCGTATTCTTCGGCATTCCATTCGTGGCCAAGCGGCCCGCCATAGGATCGCCCTTTTGCCCGTGTCGCGAGAACGGCATTCGCCGCATCACCCGTGAATTCCTCGCAATCGTCGAATATGCCGAACCAGAGCAGCGGCACGTCGCGCCGTTCCGGCAGCAACGCGCGCAAATGCGGTTCCAGCACGTAACCGAGCTCATAGGAGAAATAGCCGGCAATGTGCTTTCCGGCGCGGCGGGCATTTTGAAGAATGTGGAGTGCGGCATCGACAAGCTGCGGATCATCGGCCTGTACGATCGCTGCCGGGTTTGCATACCGGCGCACGCGCTCCAAGCCCGGACGTGCATCGTCCAGCAGGATCTCGACCGTACCGCGCGCCATTCAGCCCATCCTCTCGGCATTTGTTTTTGCCGTGAGCCGCACAGAGTCGCAATGCACGGTTTCGCGACGCCCCCCCGCCGCACGTCTTTGTGAACAAAATAGGGACACTTGATCCGCGGCCAAACGTCCCCACATTGTATGCAGAGGCGGCGCCTTCGGGGCCCCAGGAGTCAAAAGTAACCGGTGGCCGCGGAAATGTGGCGCTGGCAAGGCCGCTCAAGGAGGGCTTTGGAGATGAATCGCAATGGAACCTTCAACAGCCCGTTTTTGCTGGGCTTCGAGCACCTCGAACGGTTGCTCGAACGGACCGCGAAAAGCGCCGGCGAGGCCTACCCGCCCTACAATATCGAAGATGCCGGCGGGGACCGCCTGAAAATCGTCCTTGCCGTGGCTGGTTTCGCCCCCGAGGAGCTGAATGTCACAGTTGAGGACAATCAACTCGTCATCCGGGGAAAACAGAACGAATCCGCCGATCGCACGTTTCTTCATCGTGGCATCGCGGCGCGCCAATTTCAGCGCGCGTTCGTGCTGGCAGAAGGAATCGAAGTGACAGGCGCAGAACTGGAAAACGGATTACTCGCCATCGATCTGGAAAGACCGCGCGCGCAGACGATCACGCGCACGATTGAGATCAAGTGCCGGACGAACGCAAAGGCGTGAGGGATTGGAAAGGAAGGTCGCTATGACCAATAGAAACGAAATCTACGATGTCGACGTCGAGCAGCACGCTGCCCGCATCGCCTACATCAAGCCGACAGGCATCGAGGAAGCAACGCGCCTGGGTATCATGCCCAAGGGCATCAAGTTGCCGGACAATGTGAAGCTCTACGTGCTTCACGCCATCGACGGCACGGTGCTTGGCTATACCGACTCCTGGGACACCGCGTATGGCGCGGCGATCCAGAACGAGTTGACGCCGGTGAGCGTGCACTAGCGTTCCATCGAAGCAGAAAAGAAAAAGGGCCGGAGCAAAACTCCGGCCCTTTTGTTTTGTTCGATTGGAAAATCAGGCGGCTTGCGATGTGCTGCCGTTCGTCTTTTCCGTCAGCAGCGCATAGAGCACTTCTGGGTCCTTCGCCGCGCGCAGCTTCTCGCAAGTCTGCTGATTGCGCAGCAGTCGCGAAACGCGCGCCAGGGCCTTCAGATGATCCGCGCCGGCGCCCTCGGGTGCGAGCAGCAGGAAAACGAGGTCCACGGGTTGGTTGTCGACCGCATCGTAGGCGATGGGTGTTTCCAGACGCGCGAACATGCCGACGATCTTTGTCATGCCTGCAAGGCGGCCATGCGGAATCGCGATGCCCTGCCCCATGCCGGTGGAACCAAGCCGCTCGCGCTCGATCAGCGTTTCGAAAATGCGGCGTTCCGGAAGCCCACTGAGCGGCGCAATGCGATCCGCCATCTCCTGCAGCAACTGTTTCTTACCCTGGGCCTTCAATGAAGAAAGGACGGCCTCAGGCGCAAGCAGATCGGTGATTTCCATGGGACCCTTCTGAACGCGACTATCAGGCGGAATCGCCCCCGAGCGTATTCCCCTTTTGGTGATGATTCTTCAAGCGGCGCTTATACCGGCGAAGCTGCTTCTCCATATGTTCCAGCATGGCTGCAAACGCGGCGTGCGCGTCCTTACCGATGCCTTCCGCCTTCATCACGGGACCCGAGTCGAGATGCGCCGTGCAATCGGCGCGAAACATGGGGCCTTCGTGGGAGAAGACGACATTCGCTTCCGCACCACCGTCGAAATGCTTCGCAAGCGCCGTTTCCAGCTCCGCGCGCACTTTTTCAGGTAGCGCTGTACCGATTTCGATTTGCTTGCCTGACACCCGAACGTTCATGGCTTGTCAATGCACCACTTGGAGTTTCGGTTGCGCGATAGGCTGCGCTGGTTCCTAGCTGCCATCGAAAAGGCGGCGGGTGTGTAGGCCCGGCCTTCCCCAAAGTCAACGCCACACAAAAAGGCCCGGAATCCTCAGCGTCCTGCGGCGGCGCCGAAATCCGACGCCTTCATTCTACGCCGTTCCACGGAGGATGGAATGCGCATGGCTTCGCGATATTTTGCGACAGTCCGTCTTGCGATATTGACACCGTCCGCTGTCAAGAGCGCAACGATGCGGTCGTCGGACAAAACTTCAGCGGCTTCGTTGTCGATCATCTCGCGAATCCGGTCACGTACGGCTTCGGCAGAGTGCGCTTCGGTGCCGTTAACGGCCTGGATCGAAGCGGTGAAGAAATATTTCAGCTCGAAGAGCCCGCGCGGCGTCGAAATATATTTGTTCGATGTGACCCTGCTCACAGTAGATTCGTGCATCGTGATCGCATCGGCGATGGTACGCAGATTGAGCGGGCGCAGATGGCGCACGCCATAGGTCAGGAAGCCGTCCTGCTGGCGCACGATTTCCGTCGCCACTTTCATGATCGTGCGCGCGCGCTGGTCCAGACTCTTCACCAGCCAGTTCGCATTGTTGAGGCAATCGGTGATGTAGGCTTTCGAATCCTTGTCGCGGGCGCTGCCATTGATCTTCGTGTAGTAGCGCTGATTGACGAGCAAACGCGGGAGCGTGTCGGAATTGAGTTCGACATGCCATCCGCCATCATTGCCTTCACGCACGAACACATCCGGCACGACGGGCTGAACAGGTTCGGAACCGAAGGCTAGACCGGGCTTGGGCGTCAGCTCGCGAATTTCCGCGATCATGTCCGCGATGTCTTCGCCGTCGCAGCCGCACAATTCGCAAAGTCGCGCCATGTCGCGCTTGGCAACCAATTCCAGATTGGCGAGGAACGCCTGCATGATGGGGTCGAGACGGCCCAATTCTTTCAGCTGCAGACCGAGGCATTCCGCCAGGTCGCGCGCGCCGACACCGGTGGGCTCGAAGCCTTGGATCACTTTCAGAACGTCTTCGACCGTTTCGCGCGGAACGACGAGGCGTTGCGCCATTTCGTCGAGATCGGCGCGGCAATAGCCGGCTTCATCGATGACGTCGATCAACGAAGCGCCAATGAGGCGGCGTTCGCCGTCCAGTCCGGCAATCGCAAGCTGGTCGGTGAGATGATCGCGCAACGTGGCGGCCTGCGCCAAGGTGCGTTCGATGGCGCTTTCGCCGTCTTCGCCCATCGCGGGCCCCGCCGCGGTGCGCATGTTCGACCAGTCGGACGGCGATTGTTGCGGCGCCGTGCTGTCGGAACCGAAATCCTCGCCGTGAAGATCTTCGCGGCTGGTGTCCATGTCGTCGGATTTGGAGAAGTCTTCGCGCGACAACGCCGCGTCCAGCGTCTCATTGGCCGTGGATTGAGCCTCGGCCTTCTGCTCGTCCGGCGCCTGCTCGCGCTCGTCGCGCTCCAGCAGCGGATTCTTTTCGAGTTCCTGCTCGACGTAAGTGGCGAGCTCCAGATTGGAGAGCTGCAAGAGCTTGATGGCCTGCTGCAGCTGCGGAGTCATGACCAGGGACTGGCCCTGCCTCATCTCCAAACGCTGTGCTAACGCCATACGCTGCCCCTACGCATACTTCGCTAAAGCGAAAATCTCTCGCCGAGATAAATCCGGCGGACTTCGCGATCGCCCACGATCTCCGCGGGCGAACCTTCTTTCAGAACCTGGCCTTCATGGATGATGTAGGCACGGTCGATGATATCGAGCGCATCGCGCACATTGTGATCGGTGATGAGAACGCCGATGCCGCGATCTTTCAGGTGACGCACCAGGTCGCGAATATCGTTCACCGCGATGGGATCGATGCCCGCCAGCGGTTCATCGAGCAGGATATAAGACGGATGGGTCGCAAGGCAGCGCGCGATTTCCACGCGGCGGCGCTCACCACCCGACAGCGCGATCGCCGGCGTGTCGCGCACATGCGTGACGCCGAATTCCGCCATCAATTCCTCGACCATCGCCTCAAGGCGCGCCGGATCGCTCTCAACCAATTCCGCGGTGGCGCGGATATTCTCTTCGGTGGTCAGCCCGCGGAAGATGGAGGCTTCCTGCGGCAGATACCCGATGCCCATGCGGGCGCGGCGATACATCGGCATGGAGGTCACATCGTGGCCATCCAGCTCGATGGTGCCGTAGTCCACGGGGATCAGGCCCGTGATCATATAAAAGGTGGTCGTCTTGCCCGCGCCGTTGGGGCCCAGCAGACCCACGACTTCGCCGCGGCGCAGATTCAGGCTGATCGCGCGCACGACGGGACGCTTTTTGAAACTCTTACCGATCTTCGTGACGACGAGACCGCCCGTACCTTCGACGACGCGAACCGGCATATCGCCGTCGCGCTTCAGAAGCTGAGTCTGGGAACCGTTTTCGGTTGTCATGGCAAGAACTGTGCCTTTTCGGATTTAAGGAACTGTGAAGGCTATTTAGCCGGGGATTTACCAGTTGTTTGCGATTGAGACGGCGCGGCAGGCTTGGTTTTCTGGTTGGGCGTGAAAACGCCCTGAACGCGGCCTCCCGGAGCCCCCTTGGCGGTCAGTTGGGCCTTGCCGGTATCCATATTCATCACCAGATGGGTGCCGCGCATGACGTTCTTTTCCTTCGTCAGGACGACCTTGCCATCCAGCGTGATGTTCTTGCTGTTCAGGTCGTAAACGCCGGTGTCGCCCGATGCGTTGCCCGAGGTGGAGGTGAACAGCACATTGCCGGCGCCATCGATGAAGCTGGGCTTTCCGTTCACTTCATGCACGCTCACCTTGTCGGCGCGCAGTTTGAAGTCGCCCTGCACCACGATCACGTTGCCGATATAAGTTCCGACCTTGGTGTTCAGATCGCCGGTGAACGTATCGGCGGAAACATTGATGGGTGCGTTGGAGTCGTGCTTGCCCATGTTGATGCCGCCGCCTTCATCCGCGGCAAAAGCCGCACCCGTGGAAACGGCAAGAGCCAGTGCGCAGAGCGCATATTGGAATCGAGCACTCATTTTTTCTTCTTCAACGCCCCCGGATAAATCTGCATGTGAACATTGCCCATCAAGTGGATGATCGGCTTGATTTTCTGCACCGGCGCATCCGGCGCGTGAGCCGGACAGACGACCGCGGCGGCACCGTTCTGGTGATGCTTCGACTTGTGCAGTGCGCCTTGCTTCTTGTTGCGCGCGCAAGGATCGGTCAGCTTTTCGATGCGGAAACGGTCGGCGGAGAACGTGCCTTGCGGCCCCTGCCCCGTCACGGGATGCGGCCCGGTGGCGACGCCTGTTGCGAGGTCGATATGCGCAAGGTCGGTATGCACCTCGTAACCCTGATCGGTGAACACCGCGATCGCGCCGCTGAGCTGAAGTTGCCGCGCGTCCGCATCCAGCACGCCATGCGGCGCGGTCGCGTTCAACCATTGGCCGTCTTTGAGGCTGAGGTCGGCTTGCACATTGGTCAGCGTGGCTTGCCGCAAGTTCTTCGGATCTTGCGTCGCTTTGTCGGCGGTCACGGTGAAAGGATTGCCTTCGCTATCGGTGCCGTGGAGCTTCGGCTTCGTCATCGCCAGATCGCCCGACACGATGCCCATTTTCTCGAACGTCATGGCAATCCGTTGCGACTGCCGCGGAAGAAGCGAATAGCCGATCACCAGGCCGATCAATAGCAACCCGGCGAGAAGCAGACCACGGCGCATGACATTGACGAAACGTGTATAGCGCTCCGCATCATCGACCGTAGCGCGCGAGCGCGCGCTCCAGTCGAACTTGCCGCGCGCGGATGGCGTCTTGCCGATCGGTTCGGCAACGGCGCCATTTCCGGTTCGCCGATCCGCCATTACTGAAGCCCCGCGCGCAGGCAGTCGTGAACTGTCAAAAGCCCAACGGGCTTCTTCGACTTCGTCTTCGGGTCCACCACGAACAGGCTGGTGACCTTTGCCGCGTTCATGAACGACAGTGCTTCCGCCGCCAGAATGTCGGCACGGATGGTTTTTGGATGGGCGGTCATCACCTCGCGCGCCTTGCGATTGAGCAGATCGCGTTCGAGATGACGGCGCACGTCGCCATCGGTGATGATGCCAACCAGCGCACCCTTGCTGTCCACAACGCCGGCGACGCCGGCAAAGCCGAAGGCCGACGCCATTTTCGCGATCACTTCGCGCATGGGCGCGTCAGGCTTGATCAGCGGCAGTTCCGCATCCTTATGCATGATGTCGGATACGCGAATGAGCATGCGGCCCAGCGAGCCGCCGGGATGGAAGTCGCGATATTGATCTGCGGAAAATCCGCGGCGCTCCATCAGGGCCACGGCCAGTGCATCGCCGAGAACCAGCATCATCGTGGTGGAGGTCGTCGGCGCCATGCCCATGGGACAGGCTTCGCGCGCCTTGGGCAGAACCAGCGGAACGTCGGATGCGCGCAGCAGAGTGGAATCAGCGTTCACCGCCATGCCGATCAACGGAATGTGGAAACGCTTCGCATAAGTGATGATATCGCCCAGTTCCGCGGTTTCGCCGCGATAGGAGAGCATCAGCAACGCATCGTCGCGGGTCAGTGCGCCAAGGTCGCCATGGCTCGCTTCGCCGGGGTGGATGAATTGCGCGGGCGTGCCGGTGGACGACAGCGTTGCCGCGATCTTGCGCGCGATATGTCCGCTCTTGCCCATGCCGCTGACGACGACGCGGCCCTTCACGCGATAGAGAACATCCACCGCGCGGCTGAAATCGCCATTAAGGGTGTCGCCAAGGGCGCGGATGGCTTCGATCGCCGTATCGAACACGCGCTTGGCTGCGGTTGCATCCGTATTGCGCTCGCGCGGTTTGCGCGGAAGCACAGCAACAGCCGAAGCACGGTCAGCGGAACGCATCGAGTGTCCTATCCAGACTGGTCCAACGGTTCGCGCCCCGAAACCGCTTCTCATTGCCGTCCGCTGCGAAGCGCGGGCAACGCGAAATTCATGCCAGATGTAGACCAAATTATGGGGGCTGGCGGAAGGCCCTTCAAGCCGCACCCGGATTGCCCATTAAATCAGGGAAACCAAGGCGTTAATGGGCGAAGATATCCACTTCGGACCAGCCCGCCAGGTCCAGCTCCGCGCGCACCGGGAGGAAGTCGAAACAAGCTTTGGCGAGTCCCGTCCGGCCCTCGCGCGCCAGCATGCCGTCCAGCACCTCCTTCAGGCGATGCAGATAGGCGACGTCGTTCGCGGCATAGGCAAGCTGCTTCTCGGTCAGTTCCGGCGCACCCCAATCGGAGCTTTGCTGCTCCTTCGACAGATCGGTGCCGAGCAATTCGCGCACGATGTCCTTCAATCCGTGCTTGTCGGTGTAAGTGCGCACAAGCTTGGAGGCGATCTTGGTGCAATAGATCGGCGCGGTGATGACGCCGAGATAGCGCCGGAACATCGCCACATCGAAACGCGCATAGTGGAACAGCTTTATCACCGCGCGATCGTTTAGCAGCTTCTTCAGATTCGGCGCGTCGTATTTGCCGTCGGTGAACTGCACCATGTGGGCGACGCCATCGCCCGATGAAAGCTGCACAAGGCAAAGCCGGTCACGGATGGGATTGAGGCCCAGCGTCTCGCTGTCGATGGCGACGATGGGACCGAGATTGAGCCCGTCCGGCAGATCGTTCTTGTAGAGCTTTGTTTTCATGGCACGTCCTTGGCGATGCCCGAACCTATTGGCATGCCTCCGTTTTTTCAACCGGAAGCGGCGGTTTCGCCGCCTGCGCGTTTTCCGCCCATGGCGTCTGCGCTGGACAGGTTTCCGCCAGCACGATGTTTCGCTTTGACGGCGGGAACGCGCACATATCCAGCGTCATCGCGATGATCGCGATCACCGCAAACAGAAGCGGCACACGCATGCCGATCTGCGTGCGGCTCCGTCTTGGTCCTCTCAGCCGCCGAACGATGGCGAGCTGACGGTATTTGTTTTTCGCCATATCCCGCTCCCCGGAAAATGCATGGGCGGCGGCGATGCACCGCCGCCCGTTGCCTCGCTTCAGAGCGATTTCGACAGGCCGAAGAACAAGCCGCGCCGCGCACCGAATTGCGGTGCGCCGACACCGATTCCGGAGCCATCGCGGATCTCGTATTTCGCGTCGAACGCATTGATCAGGTCGACGCGCGCGGTGAGATCGCCCGCGCTCCCCAGATCGAACGAATGGCTGACGCCGAAATTGACGACCGTATAAGCGGGAACGTGATCGCCGTTCGGCACCGCGCCGTCCTTGCGCAGACCAGAGCCGTAGAGAAGATTCGCGCTGAACCGCGTCGTGTCCCATTTGTAGGAGACGCCGCCGGACATCGTCAGATACTGCTCATGATCCAGATGAATATAGTGATCCTCGATATAAGTGAGATCGCCCGGATCGAAGCTGAACTGCGCGGAGGTGATGTCCTTGCCTTCCGCGTGCTCCAAACCGGCATTGCCGTAAGCGGAGAAGCTGCCCACGGCATAATCCGCGGTGAACTCCAGCCCGTATTGCTTGCCGTGCTTGTAGTTGAACGGCGTCAGGATGATCGGCGCGCCGAACTGGCCTTCGTCGATCAGGTTCTTCGAGGTCTTGTAATAGCTATCCACGCCCAGCGTGAAGTCGGGCGTGAGCTGCTGACTCGCGCCGACGTCGAAATAATTGGCGCGTTCGGCTTTGGACACATCGTCCAGGGTGATCGCTGACGATGCCGTGGTGCCCAGGAACTTCGCGACGGATGGCGCAGCGATGTTCTCGAACGGTGGCGGCGTGAAGAAACGCGAATAACCTGCGTGGATCGTGGTGGTATCCGTCGGTTGCCACACCACATTGACGCGCGGGCTTAACTGGTTTTCGCTGTTATAGGCTTTGTATTGATCGAAGCGCAGCCCGTAATTGATGGTGAGGGTGTCGAATACCTTCCATTCGTCCTGCAGATAGATGCTGTAGGTATTCTGCGTCTTCGCACCATTGTCGATGATGGTCTGCGGCACGTCGAAATTCGGATTGTAGTCCGGAGCCGCCGGATCGCCGGAGAATTGCGAACAGGCAAACGGATCGGCAAACGTGCCGCTTCCCATGCAGTCGGCCGGCAGAACCTGCGATGTCGTTTTGCTCGTCGCACGTTCGGTCTGCACCACGACGCCGCCGCGGATCGTATGATTGTCGCCGAGGCGATAGGCGCCTTCCGCCTGCAAGCCGAATGCGGTGTCTTTCTTGGTGGCATCCTGTGCGATGCCGTTGAACATAAGATCGCCGAGCACATCGGGCGAGAAATCCAGACTCGAATAGCGCGCGAACGCGGAAACCTGAAAGTCGAACTGTCCTGCACTGTGCAGATAGCTCAGGATTCCATAATGCGTGATTTCGCGCTGGTTCTCATCCAGCTTGGCGCTATCGAACGCGGATTGCCCGTTGACCTCGAAGGACGGCACCTGCCTCGGATTGTTCGGGATCTCGAAATCGTCATGGCTCGTACCGAGGATCGCCGTGATGCGGCTGTGATCGTCCAGGATATCTTCGAGATAGGCGAAGCCGTGATATTGCTTCGTCCGGTCATGGATCGGGTTGCGGCTGCCGTCCGGCGATTCAATGCCAAGGCTGTTCTGCAGATAGTCGCCGGAAACGAAATAATTGAAGTTTCCGGAACTGCCGCCGTAATCGAAACTCGGCTCGATCGTGTTGTGGCTGCCGCCATAGATCGAAACATCGCCGCCCTGATCGAACACGCCGCTCTTGGTCTGCATGTCCACGACAGCGCCGGTGATGAGTCCATATTCCGCGGGCAGCGCGCCGGTGATGAGCTTCACCGATGACGCCAGCCGCGGATCGAGCGTCTGCCCGAACACGCTGATGCCTTCGGGAATGATCACGCCGTTCAAGCGGTATTGCAGCGCATTGTGCTCGCCGCGGACGTGAAGCTGCCCGTAGGAATCCTGCGCCACGCTCGGCGCCTGCAGGATCACCTGATTGAGCAAATTGTTCGAGCCGCCAGGCGCAGCTTCAATGTCTTGCGCGGTGATCGTGTAGGTGGACGCGCCGGTCTGCGTCTGGATGCCGGCGCGTGCAGCATCGAGCTTTTGCGCCGTGACGGTCACGGTCTCCACCGCGGAAGGACCGGACGTTGAAGGCGTGGATTGGTCGGCGATTTGCGCCGAGGCCGGAAACGATATGCCGAACGCCACAGCCGTTGCGGCTGAGGCCAATAGGAATGAGCGAAACATTTGGAACTCCAGATGTCGCCGATGCGTGGCTACGCAACCGGCGTGGATTGTTGTGCGAATGCGCGGCGCGGCCCTGTGAAGAGCCGATGCGTCATTCAGGTTCTGGCAGGAGTTCTAAAGTTGCGGTGGTCCGCGGCTTTGCCATGCATGCGATGGCGCGCCGTCATGATGCGAAACGGCGATGGGTGCAGGATCGTTTCCGGCCTGCGTATCCGGCAAAAGAAGAACAAGCAGACCCGGCGTGAGGAAGAAGCCCGCATGCAGCACCGTCTGGCACAGCGGACAATTCGTATCGCTGTTGATCGGAAGCGGGCTGCGCTTGCCCTGCTTCGCCGCGTTTAACGAAACCTTCGCGGGTGAAGAAGCAAGCGCCGAAATCCCCGCATCGGTGGTGCCGGGAATATGAATGTGAGTCTGCGCGATATAGGACTGGAAGCTGAAAGCCAGCAGGCAGAACAGCGTCAGGAATAGCCGGCGCGAAGACTGGGCCAGCGCCATCGCGCCGCCTTTTCGCCTGTTTGTGCCGGAAATCCGCTTCATACGCCCGTGACTCTACCGCTTCGCGCGATTGTCCACGCCACATCGCCGCTTGGCAAGCTTCGCGCGCTCTTCGCGATATGGCATCGTTGCCGCGGCAAATGGGGGAAAGGGCGTGGGGATGGATAACGAAGGCGTGACACGAAGGAGCTTGGCCCCGCTGTTGGCCGGCGCCGCGCTTGCGACAACCGCGGCATGCAGCCCGCAGGACGCGCGCAACGAACAACCCGCATCGCGAAAATTCCCCGCCGATTTCCAATGGGGCGCATCGACCTCCGCATTCCAGATCGAAGGCTCGCTCGATGTGGATGGACGTGGGCCCAGCATCTGGGATGTCTTCCAGAAAAACCCCAAGAACATCATCGATCATTCCACCGCCGATGTGGCGTGCGACAGTTATCGTCGGTACGCCGATGATGTCGCGCTGCTCGCCGGTGCGAATATGTCGGCCTATCGCTTTTCGATTTCCTGGTCGCGCGTGCTGCCGGATGGTGCGGGCGCGGTGAACGACAAAGGTCTCGACTATTACAGCCGCCTGACCGATGCACTGCTGGAAAAGAAGATCGCACCTTACGCCACCCTCTTCCACTGGGACTTGCCGCAAGCCCTCTATCTGAAAGGCGGATGGGCCAATCGCGATACCGCCAAGCGCCTTGCCGACTACAGCGCGCTGATCGCGGACAAGCTCGGCGACCGCATCAAGAACTTCATCGTTCTCAACGAAGCCGCGGTGCACACCATTGTCGGCCATCTTCTCGGCACGCAGGCGCCGGGATTGAAGGATGCCAATCTGCTTGGTCCTGTTACGCATCATCAGAACCTCGGGCAAGGCATGGCGATCCAGGCCATGCGCGCGCATCGCAAGGATCTGCATATCGGCACGACGATGGCGTTGATGCCCGTGCGTTCGGCCGGGCCATGGTGGGATCTGAAGGACCTGCTCCCGGCGAAGGCGTTCGATGCGGTGTGGAACGGCGCTTATCTCGATCCGCTTCTGATCGGCAGCTATCCCTTTGCCGCGCGCCAGTTCGTCGATTCCGTGGTGAAGGACGGCGATATGGAGATCACCCGCCAGCCGATCGATTTCCTCGGCGTAAATTACTATTCGCCGAGCTACATCAAATTCGACAAAACCAATCCCAGCTATATCGGCCCCGCTTTGCCGCCGAAGGGCGTACCGCTGGATGCGTTCGGCCGTGAGATCGATCCATCCGGTTTGGGCGAAGTGTTCACGCGCCTGCGCGAAGATTACGGCAACCCCACGATCTATGTGACCGAAAACGGATGCTCCGATCCGTTCAGCACCGGCGAAGCGGTGTTCGACGATCAATTCCGCATCGACTATCTGCGCCAGCACATGGAAGCGACGAAACTCGCCATGGAAAGAGGGTCGCCCATCCGCGGCTACTTTGTCTGGTCGCTGGTGGACAATTGGGAATGGGATTCCGGCTACACCTCCAAATTCGGCATGGTCGCCATGAACCGCGCGTCCGGCGTGCGCGCCACCAAGGCGTCCTACAGATGGATGGCGGCACTGGCGAAATCCGGCGTGCTGCAACCTGAGACGCGCACCGCATGACCGCAGCGCCATCGCAACACCAGATCGAAGCTTTCCAGCGCGATGGCGCGGTCTGTCTGCGCGGCGTGTTGAATGCCGATGCCGTTTCGCTTCTGCGCGACGGGATCGACGCCAATCTACGCGCGCCCAGTCCGCGCGCGAAGATCGCCAGCACCAGCGGCGATCCCGGCCTGTTCGTGGAGGATTTCTGCAACTGGCAGGAAAACCCGGCCTATCGCGACTTCATCTTCACATCCGGCCTCGGCGCGATCGCCGCGCGGTTGATGCAGAGCAAAACCACGCGCCTCTATCACGATCACATGCTGACGAAAGAGCCGGGCACGGTGCAGCGCACGCCTTGGCATCAGGATCAGCCCTATTACAACATCGACGGCGCGATGAATGTGAGCTTCTGGATTCCCGTCGATCCGGTGAGCCGCGCCTCCACGCTGGAGTTCGTCGCCGGTTCACATCGCGGACCATGGCTCATGCCGCGCACCTTCCGCGACAATCAGGCGAAATGGTTTCCCGAAGGCAGCCTTGCCGATCTGCCCGATGTCGAAGCGGACCGCGCGGCGCACAACATCATCGGCTGGGCGTTGGAGCCCGGCGACCTCGTCGCCTTTCACATGCTGACGTTACACGGATCGGCTGGCGTCCAACCGGGCACGCGGCGGCGCGTGTTCTCATTGCGCGTTCTGGGCGACGACATCACCCATGCGCCGAGGCGCTGGACAACGTCGCCGGAATTTCCGGGATTGGCGGATGATCTGCCGCCCGGCGCGGCGATGGATCATCCGCTGTTTCCGGTTCTGTGGCCGCTCTAGCGCGCCACCAGCTTGCGATAGAGATGCCAGGTCGCGTGACCGAGGATCGGCACCACCGCGACAAGCCCGATAAAGAGCGGGATCGAGCCGAGCACCAGAGCGGCCGCCACGATCAATCCCCATGCCGCCATCGGAGCGGGATTTTCCTTCACCGCGCGCACCGACGTCGCAATGGCCGTGTCCAATCCCACGTCGCGATCGATCAACAATGGGAATGACACGACGCTGATCGCCATGGCGAGCAAGGCGAACAGGAAACCGACGCCCACGCCGACCACGATCAACGTCCAGCCTTGCGGCGTCAGGAACACATCGCGCGCGAAGACTGTGATGGATGGCGGCACGGATGGCCCCAAGGTCAGCGCGTAGATTCCCCACGCGATGGCGAGCCAGAACAGGAACAGCATCACCAGCATGACGCCCAGCGCCACGATGCCGCCGATGGCCGGTGCTTTGAAGACATCGAACGCGTTGGACCACTCCACTTCGGCGCCCTGCTCGCGCCTGCGGCTCATTTCATAGAGGCCGATTGCGGCGAACGGCCCGATGATCGCGAAGCCGGATGCGAGTGGGAACAACAGCGGCAAGAGATCGGAGCCGAATGCCGCGCGCGCCAGCACGAGTCCGACAGCGGCATAGATGATGCCGACGAACAGCACATCGCTGCGATAGGCCTCGAAATCGTCGAAGCCCTTGGCGAGAGACTCCCGCACATCGGCGATGGTGATTTTCCGCACGGCGGGGATCGGCGAATGCGCGGTCTCTTCCATGTGATCGAGCGTGCGCCGCGCGGACGCTATGGCGTGGCCGGCATTGACGATCTGCGCGCCGCTCCACTCGATCGGATTTCGGATGGTGTTGGACATATGTCTTCCTCCCGAGGCTTTTGGGCTGGGGGAAGCGGCTGGCGGTCACCTGGCCGTCGGTCGCGATACCCGCAACCTTCCTGTGATGAGGACTATACGCCTTTCGACCGCCCGGATCACCTCGCGAAAACCGAGGGTTTGACTTCGCTTTTGGCGCCACCTAAACATCGCGCCCTCAAAAGCTGTCGGCCCAGATGGCGGAATTGGTAGACGCACTAGTTTCAGGTACTAGCGCCGCGAGGCGTGGAGGTTCGAGTCCTCTTCTGGGCACCATCTTCTCAGCAGACAAAAGAAAAGCCCCATAGAGTCGGCGCCGCTCGCGCGGTCGCACCCCATGAGGCCTTTCGGTGTCCAGCTACGCGGCAAGCCCTAGGAAGGCCGTCTTTCAGGCCGACCAGTGAGCGCTTTCGCTCCAACCTCCCCGGTTTGCATGCGGATACCGGATCGAGCCATCGCCGGCCTACCGATCTCCGCGCGGGGTGCCGCAAGCGCCCCCTTACCTGTCTGTCCTTGCGATCATCAGAGCGTCACGGCTGTTTTTCTCCCGCCCAATACCCGCGAGAACATATAGAGAACAATATTCGGAATATCAAGCCGGAAATAGGAAGAAATATTCGGCAGAATTTCGGGGGCGCCGGCGCGTCGCCCTCCTCACGACCGCCGGATTTGAATGTCGATTTTGCGCGTCCGCCGCGCCGGATTTGTCCGGTATTTTCCCGCGCGAGGCAGACGTGGCGTGAGTCCTCGCGCCGCGATCCCATGAAAGGCATGCGATGGCGTTCGAACATATCATCGGCTTGTTGTCGTTCGTGTATGCGTTGGCGCTGACACACCTGCTGCTGTCGGTGGCGACCCTGCTGCGCGCGGGACGGCGCGTGCGCTTCTCCTGGATCACCGCGGGGTGGATGCTGAACGCGTGCGTTCTCATCATCGAGAACTGGATCGTGTTTTACGGCTTGCGGAGCCTGACGATCTTCAGCGTCGGCACCATCTTCTTTCTGTTCGCGCTCGGCTGCAGCAATTACATGTACGCCGCGCTCGTCGCGGCCGATGCACCGCCCGAAGGCGAGATCGACCTGTGGCGCTTTCACACCGAACAAGGCCGGCTCTATGTGCCCGCCTTTGCGGTGTGCTGCCTGTTCGCACTTTTGACCGGCACCGTCGTCGCCGGGCATTTCACCAGCATCGGTGATTGGGTATCGCGCAATTACACCTTGCTCCCCATGACGGTTGCCGCCGTTGTGGGATGCTTCACCCTGCGGTTCGCGTGGCTGCAAGCGATCGTGCTGGCGGTGATCTTCGCGTCGTGGGGTTACTTTATCATCCTGCTGCAAGGCGTGATGCGGTGATCGCGTGATGCGCGAGTAGGGGAGTTATGTATCCTGCCGCCGCATTTCCCGGATAGTGATATTTGGAGTTTATAAAACAGAATCGCTCTCTTGAAGCATTAAGAGAGTCAAATAGGTCTCTGTCTAAAATCTATTCTACAGATTACTATGATCCTGTTTATCGCGGGGGCGAAGATGCTTGAAGAAGTTACCATTAAAAATCACGCGACCTACGGAGAGCAGGGCCAATCTATCGCCGGTCTCAAAACCATTAATTTTATTTATGGCGCGAATGCCTCCGGCAAAACCACTATCGGTCGCGTTGCGCGCAAACCTGATCAATATCCGGACTGCCAAGTTGTGTGGCGAAACGGCGCCTCGATCGAATGTATCGTCTACAATACAGATTTTGTCAGCGAGAATTTCAAGCCGCAGATGGCGGGCATTTTTACTCTCGGATCTAGAGATGCCGCCACATTGGCTGCTATCGAAAGCGCCAGGCAGAAAAACGATCAGTTAAAAAGCGAAATTGCCACCAGGCAAAAAACGTTATCTGGCAACGACGGCACGGGCGGTAAGCTCGCAGAACTTGCTGAGGCCCGGCAGGAATTTGAAGATCATGCATGGGCGGTAAAAGCCAAATTCGACGCGGAGTTTCAGGAAGCATTTTCGGGCGTTCGAAATGCGAAGGCGCGATTTGCTGATAAGCTGTTTCAGGAATTCGAGAGTGGCGCTGGCAAGCTCGAAGAACTGGGTTCTCTTCAAGCTAGGGCGAAGGTCATTTTCCAGCCCGGTTTAGCCAAAGAATTGGTGATAGCGGCCCCGCAACCAGCACTTCTACTAGACCTCGAGAATGCGCCCATTCTTTCAAAGAAAATCATTGGAAAGGGTGATGTCGATATCGCCGCAATGATAAAGCGCTTGGGAAATAGCGATTGGGTTCGCGAGGGCCGAAAATATTTTGAAGACAACGATAGCTATTGTCCGTTTTGCCAGCAGAAAACGGATGAGGCTTTTTCGAAAAGCCTTAGCGACTATTTTGATGAAACATATCTAAACGACATTGCCGAAATTGACCGTCTTGCTGCAGATTATCGCGGGCGTTCTGAGGCGGTGATGAGTGAGTTGCAGGGCGCAATAGACACCAATTCTCGTTATTTGGATGGGGCAGACCTCGAGCGACAGAAGCAATTGCTTAAAGCCCGAATTGACTTGAACGAACGACGGATCGCCTCGAAAAAGCTTGAGCCGAGCACCGCCATAAAATTGGAATCTCTACAACAACTGCTGCAAGAAATAGGTGAGAAGATCGCGCATGCGAACATGGACGTCGCTGCGCATAATCAAACGGTTGATAATATTGCCGTGAAACGCGTTGAGCTAATCGCAGACATCTGGAAGTTCGTGACAGAAGATGCCAAACCAATTTTGGATGGCTTTGCAAAAAAGAAAACCGATTTGGATGCTGCGATTAATGGACTTTCGACTGGTATTGAGCAGAAGCAAAGCGAATTGAACGATGGAGAGGTTGCTGTGCGCGACCTCGAGAAAAAGATAACAAGCGTCCAACCGACGGTTAATGAAATAAACCAGCTCTTAAATTCGTTCGGATTTCGCGCCTTTAAACTGCGAACGGCCGGAGACCACGGGCATCTCTACGAGATTGTTCGATCCAGTGGCGGTGATGCGAGTCAGACATTGAGTGAGGGTGAGAGAACTTTTCTCACTTTTCTCTACTTCTACTATTTGTTGCAAGGTAGCACGTCGGAAAGCGGAGTAACCTCAGATCGCATCGTTATTTTCGATGATCCCGTTTCGAGCTTGGATAGCGACGTGCTCTTTATCGTGAGCAGCTTGATAAGGCGGACTATAGAATTAGCTCGCAAAGGGGGTAGCCCTTTGAAGCAAGTATTGGTCCTGACGCACAACATTTATTTTCACAAAGAAGTTTCATTCGACGCCAAAAGGGGAATAGAGGCGAGGGCCGATGAGACTTTTTGGATCGTAAAAAAGGAGAACGATGTTTCGATTTTGACAAGGTTTAACCACAACCCGGTCAAAACTTCATACGAAATGCTTTGGCTGGACGTTCGCGAAAATCAATCGCCGCTTTCTACTCCGAACATACTGCGGAGAATTATCGAGAATTATTTCAAGATTCTCGGCAACATGGACCGCGATGCCATTATCTCGAAGTTTGAGGGCCAAGAGCAGATTATATGCAATGCGCTGTTTTCTTGGGTGAATGACGGGTCACATAATGCCTATGACGATCTCTATGTCTCTTGCGACGAGGCGAGTTTGCCCAAGTATCTGTCTGTGTTCAGAGAAATTTTTGTTAGAACGGACCATATCGCGCATTACAACATGATGATGGGGATTGTGGCTCAGAACACAGGTGCGCAAGCCGCTTGAATGCTGGCGTATGGCGACGCCGGACAATCAAGCGAGCTATAGCGACAGGAAAACTATTGCACGCCTAGCTCGCCTCCCCACCACATGCAGCAGGTTGCTTCGGCCGCTGGCGATGAGGCGGCCGTATTCGCTCCACAAATGCACGTTGCTGTGGATCAATTCGCGCCCGGCCACGTCGCGGAATAGAGCGACAGGATGCCCAACCCACCGACGCCCCTCTACAAATGCCGCGTCTCAACAGGCTGTTCGCCCCAGTTGTCGTTCAACCCGTCGTAATACGTCACAGGGGCGGCCATCAGCTCGTCGATGTCGACGTCGTCGAGGCACAGGAAGTTGATGTTGTAGTATTTGGTGCCACTCATGTTCGGCATGTCGATCCATTCGAACGCGCGGACGCCGCAATGTTTGCAGAACTGGTGATGCGCGACCGGGTTCTTGCCGCGATAGTGGTGAGATCGCCCTCGCCCGCCAGCAAACGAAAATCCTTCGGCAGCGCGTTGACCGACCATAGGCGCATCTTGGTGCAGATGGTGCAATTGCACTTGCCGGTGCCGGCGCTGATGTCGAGATCGGCTTCGAAGCGAACGGCGCCGCAGTGGCAGCTTCCCTGATAGGTCTTCAACACGGAAATCTCTTCCTTGTTTGCAAATCGGTGGCGATGGCTTAGGGGCAGGATTCAATTGCAACAAATCAAACAACAGCTTGTCATGGCCCGCAAGTTCGTAGCGTCAGCGTACGAACGGGCCACCCAGGTGACGCAGACAACCTGGTGAAAGTTGAGCGCGCTTCACCTGGGTGGCCCACTCTCCGGTGGGCCATGACAGTTTGGCTTGGGTGTTCTAATCGGGTATCGATATTAGCGCGCCGCCACATGCAGCAGATTGCTTCCGCCACTGGCGAGCAGCCGTCCGTCTTCGCTCCAGATGTGGACGTTGCCGTGGATCAGCCCGCCGCCCGCGACATCCGCACGCGCGTGGCCGAGGAGCCAGTCTGCCCTGCCCGGCCGTTCGTGAAACCACACCGTCACGTCGAGGCTGGGGGCGATGTAGTTGGGCCGCTCCTGCAATCCGCGATGCCAGCTTGGCCATTGGATCGTGTCGACCAGCAACAATGCGCGCGCGTTGTCGAGCCAGACATCGTCCGTGTGCGGAAAATCTTCGAAGCGATACCACTCTTCCAGCATCGATCCGCGCGCGTCGTAGCGAACCTCTCCGATCAGAGGCTTCACCGGCTTGGTCTCGAAATGTTGCCAGAAGGGATGCGCCTCCTGGTCCGGGCGAAGTTCGCTCCACGATCTGAGCGCCGAAGGTTTCGGCACGTCGGGCATCTGGCGATCGACCTTTTGCGGGCCGTCCGTCTTGCTGGTGGTCCACACCTGCGCCTGCAGCACGCGCTTGCCGTTCTGCGTCAGCACCACGTTCAGGCACCAGGCGTTGCGGCCCTGGCGCACCGGCTCGACGGCGATGTCCACCGCATCGAACTGCCCGGCGGCGAGGTACTGGCAGGAGAATGTCGCCGGCTTGTGATCCGGCGGCGCGACCTTGCCCACGGCGCGCAAGGCAATAGCGGCGATGTAGCCGCCGTTCGGGCCCCAGATGTCCCAGTCGCGCGAAAGCGTGGCGGTCAACCGTCCGTCAACCATGGTCACAACGGTATCGTCGACGAAGCTTCCCATGGCTTGTTTCCCGGCGGTGCTGGATTACCTCTTATCATATCAATTCGCGCCAGAGATTCGTATGCGCGCGCAGGAGGGCTCTGCATGCTCGTCGTCACCACCGAAAACATCGCCGGTTACAAGACGGTCGAAACGCTGGGCCAATGCTTCGGCGTTGTCGTGCGCTCGCGCGGGCTGGGCGGAAACATCATGGCAGGTCTGCGCTCCATCGTGGGCGGGGAGATTCACGAATACACCGCGCTGCTCGAAGAAGCGCGCCGCCATGCGGTGGACCGGCTGGTCGCCAACGCCACGCTGATGGGCGCGAACGCCATCATCATGATGCGCTTCGATTCCGCCGAGATCGGGCAGACGATGAGCGAGATCGTGGCTTACGGCACCGCCGCGCGCGTGGTGCCGCTCAATCCGGACGAGACCCGTGCATAGCCTCACGCTTGCCATCGGCATCCTCGCGTTCCTTTGCGGCGTGCTGGCGCTGGTGTTGATTCATTTTCCGGCGGCGTTCGTGTTCCTGTTCTGGGGCGTCGTCATTGTCGTCGGCGTGGTGTTCGAGCGTTACCGCTACAAGCCGCTCGACGCGAGCGCGCCTGCCGGCAACTGGCAACGCACGACGGAGCGCTTCATCGACGATGCCACCGGCGCGCCGGTGACGGTGTGGATCGATCCGGCGACGGGCGAGCGGAAATACGTTCGGGACTAAGGCCGCCGGTTGCTGCCCACCAACCGATGACAACTAGCTTTGCGGTTTGCCCAAGCCGATGTTGCGCGTGATCTTCCACGCGCCGTCGCTGCCCTTGGTCCACACGGCGAGATAGTAGCCGCCGCCGTTGTGCGCGACGCCGTCCTTGTCCGTAGTGGTGAGAAGGCTGCTGCCCCATTCCACGACCTGCCCGTTCACCAGCTCCGCGCCGTTGCTCATCACCTGCCCGCCCGTCACATGCAGCCCGGCATCGAAGCGCTTTTGCAGCGCCGCTTCATAGGCGGCGACGCCGCTGGTGGTCTTGCCGTCGGCGGAGACGAACAATGCGTCAGTCGCGAAACCGCCGCAGGCCGATGCCACGTCGCCCTTCTTCAGCGCGGGAACCCAGTTGCTGTTCGCGGCGTCGATGGCGGCGCGCGCATCGGGCGGAATCGATCCGGCCTGCGCGGCCACGGGAAGAATGACAAAGGCCGCCAGCAATCCCGCCCGCAACAGTTTCATCCTGCGATTCCTTCGCGAAAAGCTGCGGCAGCTTAGGCTTTTGCTTTGCGGGCGGCTTCCGTTAAAACCGGCCCCGTCTTCACGTTCAGGATAGTTTGCCATGGCGTCTCTGGTGACGGTGTTCGGCGGATCGGGCTTCGCGGGCCGCAACGTGGTCAGGGCGCTGGCCAAGGCCGGATATCGAATCCGCGTGGCGGTGCGTTATCCCAATCTCGCGCAGTATCTCGTGCCGAACGGCGCGGTGGGCCAGATCCAGGTGATGAAATGCAACGTGCTGGACCAGGACGCGGTGACGCGCGCGTGCCAGGGCGCCGACGCGGTGGTGAATCTGGTCGGCATTCTCGCGCCGGCGGGCGGGCAAGGGTTCGAAGACGTCCATATCGCCGCCGCGGGGCACATCGCGATGGCGGCGAAGGCCTGCGGCGCGCAGGCACTGGTGCATCTGTCGACGCTGGGCGTCGATGTCGAGTCCGAGTCGTCCTATGCGAGCACGAAAGCGGAAGGCGAGCGCGTGCTGCGCGAGGAGTTCGCGAACACGACGGTGCTGCGTTCTTCCTTGATGGCGGGGCCGGATGACAATTTCTTCAACAAGTTCGCCAACCTCGCGCGCTTCCTGCCGGTGCTGCCGCTGATCGGCGGCGGGCACACGAAATTCCAGCCGGTGTTCGTGGGCGATGTCGCGGCGGCGGTTGTGAAATGCGTCGACGATGCCTCCACGCGCGGCAATACGTATGAGCTGGGCGGGCCGAATATCTACAGCTTCAAGGAGATTTTGCAGCTTGTGTTGCAGGAGACGGGGCGCTCGCGTCCGCTGATCCCGGTGCCGTTCTTCCTGGCGTGGTTCAAGGCGCTGTTCCTGCAGTTCCTGCCGGGCAAGCTGCTCACACCGGATCAGGTGACGTTCCTGAAGACGGACAATGTGGTGGCGCCGGGCGCGCT
>Ga0153956_1000961_pt1 | contig 28592 bp, 23 predicted proteins | sample TSFL040MetaG_FD_104704 | JGI IMG/M metagenome (GOLD analysis project Ga0153956, IMG submission 104704) | Attine ant fungus gardens microbial communities from Florida, USA - TSFL040 MetaG | ecosystem: Host-associated > Fungi > Mycelium > Unclassified | place: USA: Florida, Wekiwa Springs... | reverse complement strand
AACAGTTAAAACAAAACCACCGATCAATGACGCGTCAACTTTAGCTTCCAGCGTTACCTCGCCGCCAACCGCAGTTTTCACTTCGGCTAAAAGCTTAGCCTTATTTTCGTCAGAAAGCGCTGTTGCCGATACTACAGTAGCCTGGGTAATGTGTTTCAACACATCATACTGATTAACAAACTCCTGAGCGGTAGCAAACAAAACGTTACCACGGCCTTTGTTTATCATCAGCTTAAAAAACTCAATGGTAACCTTGCTCATTTTGCCTTCAAACAAAGAGGTAAGGATACCCAGTTTTTTCTGGTGCGATATGATAGGATTACTTAAAACCGCAGCTAACTGCGCGTTTGCTTTTAAGGTTTTCAGAAGGTCAACCACATCATTATTTACCGCGTCAAGGGCGTTTTGCTCTTGCGCTAAATCAATAATTGATTTGGCGTACCTGGATGCTACCGTTAATTCTGACATATTCTTTTTTGAGATTTGAGACGTGAGATTTGAGATTTGAGACGTTAATCTGTCTCTCTATTCATACCTAACTCCTCATGTCTATTAGAGGTATGAGATATGAGATTTAAGATGAGTAATCATCTCACATCTCATATCTCACATCCCATATCTATAATTTAACTTCTTTTAAAAGCTGGCTAACCAACTCGTCTTGTTTTTGGCTATCGGCCAGTTGTTGTTTCAAAACTTTTTCGGCAATCTCTATTGACAAAGTAGCCACCTGGTTTTTAACATCAGCCATAGCAATAGCTTTTTGGTTGTTGATCTCAACGCGAGCCAGCTCGATCATGCGTGCACCTTCTGTGTGTGCAGCTTCTTTGGCTTCGCTGATGATCTGGTCTTTCAACTTCTTAGCTTCGTTCAATATCACATCGCGCTCGGCACGGGCTTGTTTCAGTAAAGCTTCGTTCTCATTAGTTAAACGAGACATTTCTTCTTTAGCAGCCTCAGCTCTAAGCAATGAATCTTCAATACTGCGCTCTCTTAAGTAGATAGCTGCCATGATAGGTTTCCAGGCAAACTTAGCTAGTAATAGAAACAATACGAAGAACGATACGGTAGTCCAAAGTACCAGACCCCAATCCGGAGTTACTAATGAATTCATTTACTTTATATAATATATATGTGAAAAATCAATTTAAATAACCGTACCTGCTGCCAACCGCTGCAGGTACGGCTAATGTTTTGTCTCAGGATTATTTCAAGCCCAAGAATGATACTACCACAGCGAAAAGCGCAACACCCTCAACAAGAGCAGCAGCGATGATCATTGCAGTTTGGATTTTTGCAGCAGCTTCTGGCTGACGAGCGATACCTTCAACGGCTTTACCACCGATTTGACCGATACCAATACCAGCACCGATTACTGCGAAACCTGCACCTAATGCAGCGATACTTCCAATCATTGTTTTAAATTTAAAAGTTAATATATGTATTATAGTTATTTACTAATTAGTGGTGTGCCTCTTCAATAGCTGTACCGATAAACAAAGCGGTAAGCAACGTGAAGATAAACGCCTGCAGCGCAGCAACCAGTAACTCCAGCACATCCATAAATATCACGAATGCTACTGATACCGGTGCGATAGCGATAGACTTGAAAACAAAGATCAACGAGATCAAGCTTAACACAATAATGTGGCCGGCTGTAATGTTTGCAAACAAACGTATCATTAATGCAAATGGCTTAGAGATGATACCTACCAACTCAATAACCCACCACAATGGCCAGATCCACACCGGCACATCGGCAGGTACAAATACGTGAGCCCAGTAGTGTTTATTACCGTTTAAGTTAACCATAAACAAGGTGATAACTGATAATACCAAAGTTACCGCAATGTTACCGGTTAAATTTGAACCACCCGGAAAGAAAGGAACCAAACCAATAAGGTTGTTGATCCAGATAAAGAAGAATATAGTTAACAACACCGGCATAAATCTTTGATATTTATAACCAATGTTAGGGCGGGCAATATCGTCGCGCACAAATAGTATAATTGGCTCCATGAAAGACTGTAAGCCTTTTGGCGCTTTACCTTCGCGTTTTTTGTAGGCCGATGCTACTGATAAGAAAATAATAAGCAGCAGAATAATAGACATCCACATACTTACTACGTTTTTAGTAATTGAAAGATCAGTCAATGAGCCGCTTCCGTCAACAATATTAATTTTATTATCAACTAAACTATATGTATGATATTTCCCGGCATATGTAGCATGACCGTGCTCAAAATGCTCAGACGAGAAAACCTCCAAGCCCTTATCAGTATACAAAATCACAGGCAGCGGGAAAGAAACCTCTCCACCAATGTGGAAGTAGTGCGAATCGGCAATGTGTTCAAGGATTACCTCGCTTGGCTCAAATTTCTTTTCAATGCCTTTTTCAAGTTCTTCGGTAGGTTTCTCCTGGCCAAAAGCCGGAGTTAAAAACGCTGTCAGCGTTAAAAAAACGCAGAAAATCTGTAAACCTCTAAAAATTTTTGATTTCAAAATTGAGCTTTTATACATCTAAATAAAGTTTTTTACTTTAAATTTTGGTTGCGCAAGTTACACAACAAAACATAAATTTCAAAGCCTGTATTTAAGAAATACAAATAGAAAAAATCGACCATAAAAACAGGGCGGTCAACCTTGTGTTTCAGGAAGAAAACCAGTACAAAAACAAGGCAGGCCAACAGCTTAAAAACAGTTGCCGCCATAAATATCTGGGTACCCAATTCAGCACTTGAAGACTGCGCGGCCAGTATAGCAATAAGCGCCAATAAGGTTAAACCGCCTACAAAAACAAATAAGCCCCAAAATTGGGGTACTATTAAACTTTTATCGCCAAAATAAATGAAATATATGGGCGGCAAGGCCAATAATATGGTAAATATCAGAAACGGAAATATTTTAGCGGCTATTTTCAATTTTTTATAGATCTGATAACAATAAATAATGCAATGAATACCCCCACCAGGGCCATGACCGCTGTAACCCACTTCAGGTTGTGCCCGGCACTTTGGTCAATTTTATAACCCACAAAAGTAAACAGGCCTATAATAACCAGCATCTGGAAAACCATACCCATGTATTTGGCATAGTTTGTTACAGCACCCTTGTTGTCGGGGCCGTTATCTTGTTCAGTTTTCGCCATGCGCAAATTTATTAAATCCTATTGCATAATGTTTACTAAATTAGCGATGCTTTTATAATTACAGAATTAAATTGAGGCGCATCTATATATCTACTATAAATAAGGGATTTAACTTTTTTGCAAGCTTACTAATATTACTGTTAGCTGCTTGTTCTTTTGAAAAAAAGACGGGGTTTAACCGTTTTATGCAAAATCTTACCTCGCAGTATAATATAATATATAATGCCAACGAGATATTACGCCAAAAGCAGCAAACCTATGCCGGCACTTATATTGACCGATATGCAAACCTGTTAAGCGTATACCAGGACACTGTTGCACGTAGCGGCACGCCTGATAAGGACCTGGATGCGGTGATCTTCCGCGCCAATACTATCATCAACGAAAAAGAACAAAGCAAATACATTGGCACTGCTTACCTCATTATGGGTAAAGCCAATTATTTAGACGGCAGGTATTTTGATGCTGTAGAACTATTCAGCTACGTGATCCGTTCCTTCCCGGCCGAGATCAAACTAACGCAGGAAGCTTATGCCTGGAAGGTTAGAGCCCTGCTTTATCTGAATAACGAAAAAGAGGCCGGAGGTGCTTTAGATTCGGCTTTCCTGGATATCGACCCTAAAAAAAAGCAGAAACATTTGCCCGCCGAAATTTATGCTGCGGCCCTGCAATATAATATCAATACCAAAAACTATGTTGATGCTGAGGTAAATGCCAAAAAAGCCATAAGTTACACCAATAACGGTACCGAAAAACTACGTTGGACCTTTATACTGGGTCAGTTGCAGGAACTTAACCGCGAAAACGACAATGCCCTGGACAGCTATAACCGCATTGTAAAAAGCAACGCTTCGTTTGAGATGGCTTTTAATGCAAATCTTAACCGCATACGTATACAGGAAATGCGTAATGGCGTGAAAGTTAATCGCATTGATTTGTTGTTGAGTTTATTGAAGGATGAAAATAACATCGACTTTAATGACCAGATATACTTCCAGGTGGCTGAAATTTATGCAGCAAATAAGGATATCCCGAATGCGCTGAAGTATTACCGGATATCGGCAAACAGCAGCCTTAAAAATCAGAACCAAAAGGGTTTGGCTTACCTGCGCATTGCCGATATTGATTTTAATAACCGGGCCGACTACGTAAACGCCAAAAAATATTACGACAGTACGTTAGTTAGCCTGTCGCCCAACTATCCCGGTTATCAGTCTATTCAAAAAAAGAGCGATAATCTGCAGGTGCTGGTAGAAAAATTACAGATCATAGCCCGCGAGGATACTTTACAAAACCTGGCTAAGCTTGACGAGGCTACCCGCACCAAAGCTATCGACTCGTTAGTTAATGCGTATATTTTAAGGCAACAAAGCATGGCCGCATCAGGTACAAATGGTGGCTTTGGCAATACCGGCAGTGCTGCGGCAGGCGCAAACAACCCATTTGATAAGGCGCCAGCCAGCCCAACGGGGCGGGCAGCTACCGGCAGCAGCTTTTATTTTTATAATGCTACAGCCGTAAGCCAGGGCTATACAGACTTTAAACGCAAATGGGGCGACCGCAAACTGGCCGACAACTGGCGCCGGGCAGCAAAAAACACTGATGCCAATGCTATAGCCGGCAATCAGGCCAATCAGCCTACGGGTGCGGTTAGCGACCCTGATGCCTTACCTGCCGACATGCGTAAAAGTCAGAACGATGTTTCAGCCGGAAATTACCGCCAGCAATTAATGCGTGATCTGCCTACCACTGCAGCATTACTTGAACAGTCAGACGCACGTATTTATAATGCATATCTGGATATTGCTAATTTTTATCGCGATATTCTGGAAGAGAAAAAAGAGGCCATCATTAATTATGAACTGCTGCTGGCCAGATATCCTAATGACCAGAATAAAGCACCTATATATTATAGTCTGTACCGTTTGTATAGCAATATAGACGCTGACAAATCAACCGATTATAAGAACCGTGTGCTAAGGCAATATCCTGAGTCGATCTATGCGAAGGTTATTATCGATCCTGACTACAGCAAAAAACTGGGCGACAAAGATGCACAACTAACCGATGCCTATAATAAAGTTTATGATCTGTACAGCCGCAAAAATTTTACGCAGGTAATTATTAGCGCCGATAGTTTGCTCAATCAATACCCGGCCAATAAATATGCTGCACAGATCTATTATTTAAGAACCATTTCATCAGGTCATCTTGAAAAGATCACACCATTCCGTGCGCAGCTGGAATTTATTACCAATACGTATCCGGACGACCAGTTGATCACGCCGCTGGCCAGGCAACATTTAGCTTATGTAAATGCAAATCTGCCTGAATTAACCAATCAGCCATTTGCAATTATGAGTACTGATACAGGCGCGTTGTTTACACCTCCCGTCGAGTACCAGAAAGATGCGGTATTTAACCGTAACCGTCAGTTTGCTGCTATAATAGAAAAACCGGTTGAAAAGCCTGTAGAAAAACCGGCAGAGCCAGATAAAAAAACGGAAACGCCGCCAATCGTTTCACCGCCGGCAGCACCACCGGCAACCCAAACTGCCGATAGTGCCGCCATTGCAAAAGCACCGGTAGTAGCAAAACCTGTTGATACCGCTAACAGGCAAATCGCGGTAGCGCCTTCACCCAAAAAAATATCTACACTGTTTAATGAACGCGATAGCACTGAGTATTATTTTGTGGTTAATGTAAGTACAGGCACAACAGATCTTTCATCATCGCGTTTTGGTATCGGGCAATATAACCGCATTAACTATGCAGCAAATAGCATCAGGCACCAGCTAAAAAATGCCGGTCCTGATAACCAGCTGATTTATGTGGGGCAGTTTGGCAGCCTGGAAAATGCTAAGAAATATGCGCGCAGTATTATCCCGCTAATGCCGCAGATCATGAAGGTACCTGCTTCTAAATACAGTTTTTTTATCGTTACCAAAGAAAATCTGGATAAATTAGCAAACAAAAAGCTGTTGGATGATTATATTGACTATTATCAACAAACCCTATTAAAATAATGATTGAAAAGTTATCACCCCAGGATATAAGAAGGTACAATTGGTATATCTGGAGGTTTTTTATTGGCTGTTTTGTTTTTGTTGTGCTTATGCTGGGGTTAACAGCCGCCGGCGTATTTGGCGCCCTGCCATCATTGCGCGATCTTGAAAATCCTAAAAACGACCTGGCATCAGAGATCATATCGTCTGATAAGCGGATATTGGGTAAATATTATTTCAAAAATCGCTCAAGCGTTACCTTTCGAGAGATATCGCCAAACGTTATCAACGCGCTGGTAGCTAAGGAGGATAACCATTTTTATACACACTCGGGCATTGATTTCTGGCGTAAGTTTTCTATCATCCCATACAACCTTATTAATAAAAAACAAGGGGGTAGTACTATAACAGAGCAGCTGGCTAAAAATTTATTTTCAAATGAACAGCCTGCCCACAACACTATCAGACGTATTTTGCAAAAGCTGCGCGAAGTGATTGTAGCTGTGCGTATCGAGAAACACTATACAAAACAGGAAATCATTACCATGTATTTAAACACGGTTGATTTCGGCGCGAACACCTTTGGCATAGCCTCGGCAGCGCAAACCTATTTTGGCACAACCCCGGCAAACTTAACGGCCGATCAGGCTGCTGTGTTGATACAGATGTTAACCTCAACTACCTGGAACTCGCCGGTACGCCATCCTACCCGTGCGCTGGCCAACCGTAACTTCGTACTAAAACGTATGGCCGATGAAGGCTACCTGAGCGTGGGGCAAGCCAACGAGTTAAAAGCTAAACCACTGGGTCTTAATTACCATCAAACCAACCATACTGATGGCTTGGCCCCATATTTCAGGGCGGTTTTAAAAAATGATGTAAAACGCATTTTATCAACTATTACAAAGCCTGACGGCACACCATATGACGTTGACCGTGATGGCCTGAAGATATATACCACCATTAATTACACCATGCAGATGTATGCAGAAGAAGCGCAACGTGAATACATGCGCGATCTGCAAAACCAGTTTAACCAGCAGTGGAAAGGTGTTAACCGGGCAAAAAGCATTAAAAATTACAAGTTGCTCATTGATCAGGGTATGCGTCAGTCTGACCGTTACCGCGAGCTTAAAGCCGAAGGGTTGTCTGAAGAAGAGATCCTGCACAATTTTTACACGCCTGACACCCTGGACATGTTTACCTGGCGTGGCGACACCGATATGGTGATGAAGCCTATCGACTCGATTGTGTACTGCAAGATGTTATTGCGCAACGCCATGATGAGCATGGACCCCACAACCGGTTATGTTAAAGCCTGGGTAGGTGGTATTAATTTTGAGCATTTTAAATATGACCAGGTAAAGCAAGGCGCGCGCCAGGTTGGGTCGACAGCCAAGCCGTTTACTTATGCCGTGGCGATAGAGAATGGCTACTCGCCATGCTACCAGGTTGATAACGTACCTATCACAATTAAAAATCCGGGGTCGCCCGATTGGACACCGGGTTCTTCGCCGTTAGAAACGGTTCCGGGTATGATAACGCTGCGCACAGCCCTGGCCCACTCGCAAAACTGGGTTACCGCTTACATGATGAACGAGGTATCGCCCACGCCGGTAGTGGAGCTTATTAAAAGAATGGGGATAAAAGAAGATGTGCCGCCTTATCCCAGTATATGTTTAGGAGTTTTTAGCGCAACCATTATGGAAATGACGGCGGCTTATTCTGTATTTGTAAACCACGGCATCTGGACAGAACCCACCTACTTACTGCGTATTGAAGATAAAAACGGTAACGAAATTTACAACCATACACCAAAAGTTAAACAGGTAATGAACGACCAGAACGCCTACGTGATGGTTGATATGCTGCGGAGCGTGGTAGACATGTCGGGTGCTACAGGTAACCGGTTAAGATGGCATAAGGGCTACGGCTTATTTACCAACCCTATCGGTGGTAAAACGGGTACTACTCAGGATAATTCTGATGGATGGTTTATCGGCGTTACCCCAAAACTGGTAACCGGTGTTTGGACAGGCTGCGAAAATCCGGATTTCCATTTCCGCACCACCCGGGTAGGCGAAGGCTCAAACTCGGCACTGCCAATTTTTGGGTATTACCTGCATAAGGTTTATGACGATGCTTCACTAGGTATTAAAAAGAACCTTGACTTCGAGCTACCCAAAGGCGGCCTGAATACCGTGCTTGATTGCGACCAATACAGCCAGCAACAGCAAGGAACGGGCGAGGTGGATAAGAAGCTGAGTTTCTAAATAGTTCATTGGTTGGTTAGTAATTAATTAATAACTATTATGAGTTACCATACTCTGGAAAATTTTGAAGTGTATCGGTTAGTTGAGGCTTTTGGCGACGAAATCTGATTTATTGTAAATAATTGGGATTATTTGCTAAGGATACCGTAGGCAAACAAATAGTTAGATCTGCCGATTCTATTAGCTCAAATATTACAGAAGGCTACGGTAGATTTCATTATAAAGAGAACAAAAACTTTTGTTACTTCGGCCGCGGGTCTATTTTAGAGACCAAAGGCTGGTTAAAGAAATCTAAAAACAGAAATTTAATAAGTGAGACTCAATTCAGCGAGCTATTCGAAAAACTTCAGATGGATCATCTGAAGTTAAACGCTTATCTCAAGTTCATTGGCAAATCAAATCCGGAAGCTAATCCCCCAATGAACTAATGAACTAATGAACTAATGAACTAATGAACCATTGACAAAATTTGATTACCGTGCAGCTTTAAAAAATATCCCCCATAAACCAGGCGTGTACCAGTACTGGAATGAGGAGAATGAGCTTATATATATAGGTAAGGCTAAAGACCTGCGTAACCGCGTTAGCTCTTATTTTGTAAAGGATCTGAACGTAAACGCCAAGACGCGCGTGCTGGTATCCAAGATCCGTAATATTACTTTCACCATAGTTGATACCGAGGTTGATGCCTGGCTGTTGGAAAACAGCATGATCAAAAAGCATCAGCCGCGCTATAATGTGATGCTGAAGGATGATAAGACCTATCCCTGGATCATCATTAAAAACGAAAACTATCCCCGCATATTCTGGACGCGCCGCATTGTGAAGGATGGCTCTAAATATTTAGGCCCCTACGCTTCGGTAAGCATGATGCACGCTATTTTAAGCCTCATCAAAGAAACCTATCCCCTGCGTACCTGCAGCCTGGCGCTTACCCGGCAAAACATTGAAGCCGGCAAGTTTAAGGTTTGCCTTGAATACCAGCTGGGTAACTGTAAAGGCCCCTGCCAGGATTTACAGACAGAGGCCGATTATGAAAATAATATCGAAGAGATCAAAGATATCCTGAACGGCAAAATAGGCTCTGTTCTGCGTAGGATGAAGTCTGAAATGGATAACGCTGTCGCCGGTATGAACTTTGAGCTGGCACATCGTTTAAAGCGCAAATTTGATCTGTTGGAAAACTATCAGAGCAAATCTACGGTAGTAAACTCATCAATTACTGATGTAGATGTGTTTAGTATTGCGTCTGAAGAAAAGATGGCTTTTGTGAACTTTTTGAAGGTGATGAACGGCACCATCATCCAAACGCAAACCATTGAGATCAAAAAGAAACTGGACGAAAGCGATGAGGAACTGCTCACACTAGCCATCATGGAATTTAGAAGCCGCTACAACAGCACCTCGAAAGAGGTTATAGTTCCGTTCAAGCCCGATCTGGATGACGCGGATATTAAGTTCACCATCCCCAAACTGGGCGAGAAACGTAAGCTGCTTGACCTATCGCAAAAAAATGTTCAGTTTTTTAAGAAAGAACGCATCGACCAATACGAGAAGCTGAACCCCGAAGTACGCACCGAGCGTTTGCTGACGCAGATGATGAAAGACCTGCGCATGAACCAGTTGCCACGACATATTGAGTGTTTTGATAACTCTAACTTCCAGGGTAAATATCCGGTGTCGGCTATTGTGGTGTTTAAGGATGGCAAGCCGTCAAAGAAAGACTATCGCCACTTTAACGTTAAAACCGTTGAAGGCCCTAACGATTTTGCTACAATGGAAGAGGCAGTGCTGCGCCGCTATCGCCGGGTATTGGATGAGGACACCGGCCTGCCGCAACTGATACTGATAGATGGAGGGAAAGGACAGCTATCGTCGGCCATGAAAAGCCTCAGAATGCTGGGCATTGATAAGCAGGTAACCGTAATTGGTATTGCTAAACGCCTGGAAGAATTGTATTATCCGGGCGATCAATATCCGTTATACCTCGACAAAAAATCAGAAACACTTAAAGTGATCCAGCATCTGCGGGATGAAGCTCACCGTTTCGGCATCACCTTCCATCGTAAAAAACGCGATAAAGGCACTTTGGCCACCGAGCTAGAGTTAATTGAAGGCATTGGCAAAACCACTGCCGAAAAGTTGCTGAAATATTTCAAATCGGTCAAAAAGATCCGTGAAGCAAACCAGGAGATGTTGTTGGAGGTGGTGAACCTGAAACAGGCCAAAGCTATTTTGGCTTATTTTAACGGCACTAACTAAGTTGTTACACTAGCCAGGGTTGGTGTTTTATATTTTTTGCTACCTTACCGCACCTTTTATAACACACAAATTCAAGCTTATGGAAACTAAACACCTGTCCCGCCGTGGGTTTATTGGTAGTGGCGCCTTGGCTGCTGCCGGCGTGCTGCTATTACCTAAAACTAATTTTGCAAGCTCTTTTTTAAGTAGGGCGGCCAAACCAAACTCGGTTGTCGGCGGAGTGTTAATTGGTGTTACCACCTATTCATTTTCGCGCATGACGGTTGACGCCGAGCACATGCTGCAATATTGCCTGGATTGCAACATTAGCGGTGTGGAGCTAAGGGGCGATGCAGCCGAAGCCACCGCCGGAGCACCTAAAAAAGAAAAAACGCAAAAACCTGCAGAGTATGCCAAAATTATGGCCGACTGGCGCGCATCGGTATCTATGAATAAATTTAAAGCCATAGGCAAAATGTATAAAGATGCCGGGGTGCATATCTACGCCTACAAACCAGTAGTTTTTGGCGAAAACAATACCGACGCCGAAATGGATTACGCTTTTAACGCTGCCAAAGCCCTGGGCGCTAACCATTGCAACTGCGAGATGCCGGAAAGCCACGAGTTAACCAAACGCATTGGCGATATAGCCACCAAACATAAAATGCGCATAGGCTACCACGCTCATACCCAGGCTACACCTACTTTGTGGGATATAGCCATGTCGCAATCAAAATATAACTGCATTAACCTGGATATTGGCCATTATGTAGCGGGTACAAACCTTAATCCGGTACCCTTTATTGAGAAAAACCATGAGCGCATTACCAGCATGCACATTAAAGACCGCAAGTTTAACAACGGCCCAAACACCGAATGGGGCCAGGGTGACACACCGATAAAAGAGGTTTTGGAGCTGATGAAAAAGAAGCACTACAAAATGCCCGCAACAATTGAGTTGGAATACAAAATACCTGCCGGTAGCGACGATGTGAAAGAAGTAGCTAAATGCCGTGCATTTGCAGCGGCTATTTTGAGCGCGTAGTATTTATTCAAATATATTTAAAGCGATGGGGTTGAAACCCCATCGCTTTTTTTTTTTGCAACAATTCTCGCCCCCTATTTATCTATCGTCAGGAATCTGAAACTATTTTTATCGGCAACCAGTTTGGCTGGTTTATCAGCAGAGAATGCCAACTTGATAACAGCCGTTTTACGCCGTTGTATCTTGGTGTTGCTATAGTGCGTATGCAATACATAATACAAATAGCCGTCTTTACCCGCAAACAAATCGCCATGGCCGGTGCCGTTAAAGCCCACTAAATGGCGACTGATAATGGGGTTATCCGGATTCTTAGTCCACGGCCCCATGGGAGACTTTGAAGTAGCGTAACCAATGGCGTAGTCAATATTCTGATAATCGTTACTTGAATACAGCAGGTAGTACAAACCTTTATGTTTAACAACTGTAGGCCCCTCGCACACCGGCCAGCTTTTGTGGGCGGTGTTTTCCCAATCTAAACTGGAGTTTACACACTCTTTAGCAGCAGCGGTATCAATGTCTGACAGATCATCTTTCAGCGGTGCAACAAACACCCGGTTGCCGTTTTGCAGTCGTACAAAATACAGGTATAGTTTGCCATCGGTATCCTTAAATATAAACGGATCGATCTGATGAACCGGGCCTGCAACTTTTCTGATAGTGGATTGCCTGAACGGGCCAAGCGGGCTATTGCTTTCTGCTATCGCGACATCCTCGTTTGCAGCATAGGCCATGTAGTATTTGCCCTTGTTCTTGAATATCTGCGGCGCCCAGAATGATTTATCGCCATAGCTGTCGCCTTTGGCCAAAGCCAACCCGCCTTCGGCTCTGCCAACCCCGGCTTTCCAGTTAACCAGGTCGGCCGATTGGTAGACCGGGAAACCCCGGTTGCTGCCCGTACCATACAAATAGTACTGACCGTTCTCATAAAATATGGTAGGGTCGGCTAACTGTATGGTATCTTTTTGGGCCGACCGGGCGCTGACAGTTATTGAAGCCAACATGGCGCAGAGCAGATAAATATATTTCATGGTTTTATAATTTATACTAATATAAAGCTCAATGAGCCAGATAGTGGCGCTGCTATCGTAAAGAATTGGTTATAATAAATTAAGTTTGCCATTCTGAGCGCAGCAAAGAATTTGCAAATCTGGCTATCAATCAGCAAATTTTTCGCTACGCTTATAATCTATCCTTGATCACTAACGTGCCGGCTACCATATCATGCAAGCATTGCTGCTGCTTATTGAAGAACGCCATCAAATAACCTACAAACAAAGTAAGCACCGACAGTAGCTTAGCCACATTGCGCTTTGCGGCATGCGCAGCCGACAACTGGTTGCCCTGCATATCGCATACCCTTATTTTAAGCAACTGCTTGCCATAGGTAGCTTGTTTAGGCGAGCTTTCCATCAACACATGATAAATCAAATTGGCAACCGGTATCAGCGCAAACAAACTTAGCGCTAAACCTAAACCAATAAGTTTGTCCGTAATAAATAAGGTAATAGCAAACGATGGGATAATGCACACCGCTGAGGCGATCAGCCAATCCAACAGGGCGGCGGTCGCACGCTGGTCGAACGAGCCGTAGTATTGCAATAACACCTGTTTTTTAAACCCAAACAATTCGCGTAGCTCGGCAATCTCGTGCGCCTCTTTGTAATCGGCCATAGTTTCGGTTTTAACGAAATCGCCGGCTTTGATCTGGTGCAATTTCAGCCCATCGATGGTGAACGGGCCTTGAGGTGTACCGTTGATGACGAGGAAATATGTGTTTGGGGTAGCTGACATGTTTGGGATAAAGGTAGGATTATTTATCAAAGAGGTGTCCTGCTGAGCCTGTTGAAGCAAGAGGGCGGGCCGCCGCTCACCTTCGACAAGCTCAGAGTGACAGTCCGTTAGGTTGTATTACCCTATCCTCATCATCTCCCTATATTCACTTTGCAGCTCCAACAAACACTTGGCACACATACAGCCATCATAATTCTCACTAATATACTGTACCTCGTTAATAGTTAACTGCACCACACTGCACTGGCATTTGGTGTAAGAATTGGCCTTACATTCAATGCGGTCACCGCAGCGGTCGCAGGATATGATTTCGTGTTTGGACATTTTTAGTCCATGGTCTGTAGTCGATAGTCCATGGTTTTTCTTTCAAATTTAACGATTGATTTTATCGCCAATTAAATAGAAATGTCATTAAATAAAAAATCCATGAACTATAGTGTTACACTATGGTCCATGGACTATCGTCTATTGACTAATAATAAAAACTTACGCGCTGCAAGTCACACAGCCTTCTTCCATTGAGCAGGTTGGGCCTGCCGGAATTTCGTCGGCTACTTGTTGTACCACTTCAGGTATAACCGGATCCATGTTTTTACCGCCCTGGTTCTCAACTGTAAATTTAACCGCTTGCGATGCTGCTTGCGTACGCAGGTAGTACATACCGGTTTTCAAGCCTTTTTTCCATGCGTAGAAGTGCATTGAAGTTAATTTCGAGGCGTTTGGCGAGTTGATGAACAGGTTTAACGATTGCGACTGGCAAATATAAGCACCACGGTCGGCAGCCATATCGATGATGTCGCGCATTTTGATCTCCCAAACAGTTTTGTACAGGTTTTTCAGCTCTTGCGGAATTTCAGCAATATCCTGTATGGAACCATTTGCGCTGATGATCTTATCTTTCATGGTGTTATCCCATAAGCCTAAGTTCACCAGATCGCGCAGCAAGTGTTTGTTAACGATGATGAACTCACCGCTCAATACACGGCGGGTGTAGATGTTTGATGTATATGGCTCAAAGCACTCGTTATTACCCAAAATTTGCGAGGTTGAAGCAGTAGGCATCGGAGCTACTAACAATGAGTTACGCACACCGTGGTTCATTACATCCAGGCGCAGGTTTTCCCAATCCCAACGGCCGCTTTCTGGTTTCACACCCCACATATCAAACTGAAACTGACCTTTTGATAGTGGCGAGCCTTTAAAGGTTTCATAAGCACCATCTTTTATAGCCAGGTCTTTTGAAGCAGTCATGGCTGCAAAGTAGATGGTTTCAAAGATCTCTTTGTTAAGTTGTTTAGCCTCCGGGCTTTCAAACGGCATACGCATTAAAATGAAAGCATCGGCCAAACCTTGTACACCTAAACCAATAGGACGGTGACGCAGGTTTGAAGTACGCGCCTCTTCAACCGGATAGTAATTATTATCGATAATTCTGTTCAGGTTAACTGCGGCCTGGTAAGTTACCTCATACAGTTTTTCGTGGTCAAATTTACCTTCGCGCACAAAACGTGGTAACGCTAACGAGGCCAGGTTACAAACAGCAACCTCATCAGCCGATGTATACTCTAATATTTCGGTACATAAGTTTGAGCTTTTAATGGTACCCAGGTTTTGCTGGTTTGATTTGCTGTTAGCAGCATCTTTATACAACAGGTACGGTGTACCGGTTTCAACTTGTGCATCTAAAACTGCAAACCAAAGTTCCTGCGCTTTGATCACTTTACGTGCCCGGCCTTCTTTCTCATATTTTTTGTACAGTTTCTCAAAATCTTTACCAAAGCAATCGGCAAGGCCCGGTGCTTCGTGCGGGCAAAATAAGCTCCAGTCTTCATTAGCCTCTACGCGCTGCATGAATAAGTCGCTCACCCAAAGGGCGTAAAACAAATCGCGGGCACGCATTTCTTCTTTACCATGGTTTTTACGCAGGTCAAGAAACTCAAAAATATCCGCATGCCATGGCTCTAAGTAAATAGCGAAGGCTCCTTTGCGTTTACCGCCGCCCTGGTCTACATAACGGGCAGTATCATTAAATACACGCAGCATCGGGATGATACCGTTGCTGGTACCGTTAGTACCGCTAATGTATGAACCGGTAGCACGCACATTGTGGATGCTTAAACCGATACCGCCTGCACTTTGAGAAATTTTAGCAGTTTGTTTCAGCGTATCGTAAATACCGTCGATGCTATCATCCTTCATGGTTAACAAAAAGCATGACGACATTTGCGGTTTAGGCGTACCGGCATTAAATAAAGTAGGCGTTGCATGTGTAAACCAACGCTCGCTCATGAGGTTATAAGTTTTAATAGCACTGGCAATATCTTCTTTGTGGATACCTACCGATACACGCATAAACAGGTGCTGCGGGCGCTCGGCAATTTTGCCGTCCAGTTTTAACAGGTATGATTTTTCAAGGGTTTTAAAGCCAAAGTAATCAAAACCAAAGTCGCGGTCATAAATAATGCTGCTATCCAGTTCTTCAGCATTTTTTTCAATGATCTGGTAAACATCGTCGGCCAGCAAGGCTGCGTTTTTTCCTGTTTTAGGGTCTGTATAGTTATACAGATTACGCATGGTTTCAGAGAACGATTTGATAGTGTTTTTATGCAGGTTAGATACAGCAATACGCGATGCCAGTAACGCGTAGTCAGGATGTTTGGTAGTTAATGAAGCTGCAGTTTCTGCGGCAAGATTATCTAACTCTGACGTAGTAACACCGTCAAACAAACCTTCAATTACTTTTTTTGCCACATCAACCGGATCAACCAATTGGGGGTTTAAACCATAACACAGTTTCTCAATACGTGCGGTGATCTTGTCAAATTTTACAGACTCTTGTTTACCGTCTCTTTTTACTACGTACATATTCTTTTTGGCATTTATGGCCGGGGACTGGACCCCAACCGGGTTACTATTTAATTACTTAACTGGAGTATTTTTACTATTAATTTTGATAAAGCTACCTTACCACTGACCACTGACTAAAAGTCTTCATCTAATGAGAATGATTTTGCTTCAGGAGTATTCAACACACCGCTTTTCTGGTAGTCGCCTACACGCTTCTCGAAGAAATTGGTTTTACCTTGCAGCGATATCATTTCCATGAAATCAAACGGGTTAGCCGAGTTGTATACTTTGTCGTACCCTAATTCAACCAGCCATCTGTCGGCCACAAATTCAATATATTGGCTCATTAACTTGGCGTTCATACCAATCAGGCTTACCGGCAACGCATCATTAATAAATTCTTTTTCAATTTCAACCGCATCGGTAATAATGGCCGTAGCTGCTTCTTTAGACAACTTGTTTTCCAACATTTTGTACAACAGGCAGGCAAACTCGCAGTGCATACCTTCATCGCGCGAGATGAGCTCATTACTAAAGGTTAAACCGGGCATTAAACCACGTTTCTTTAACCAGAAGATAGAGCAGAAACTACCTGAGAAGAAAATACCTTCAACTGCGGCAAATGCTACCAGGCGCTCTGCAAATGTTCCGTTCTCTATCCAGCGCAGCGCCCATTGCGCTTTTTTACCTACGCAAGGAACGGTTTCAATGGCATGGAACAGACGATCTTTCTCGACAGGATCTTTTACGTAAGTATCAATTAACAGCGCATAGGTTTCTGAGTGGATATTCTCCATCATGATCTGGAAACCGTAAAAACAGCGGGCCTCAGGCAACTGCACCTCGCTCATGAAATTAATGGCAAGGTTTTCATTTACAATACCATCGCTGGCAGCAAAAAACGCCAGTATGTGGGTAATGAAATGTTTTTCGCCCGAGTTGAGGTTATCCCAATGCTTTAAGTCATCAGAAAGATCAATTTCCTCTGCCGTCCAGAAACTGGCTTCATGTTTTTTATACATTTCCCATATAGCGGGATACTTAATAGGTAGAATAACAAACCTGTCTTTATTCTCCCTTAATAGTAATTCTGTTTCCTCTGCCATGCGCTTATTACTTTATAATACAAACTAAACCCTTTCAAAAAATCATTCACTTTACCTGGCAATTTTAGTCGACGATGCCGCCCAGCAGTTGATCTTAAATCAAAATGGTCCAAAAAAACCATCTACTTAAAACTACTTAGTATTCACCCTCACTAATCGCTACTAAACTACTCTTAACAGTGTGTTTCGGCGTGACCGCCGTTTGATATTTGAAGCTCTTTTTAAAACATTTACCGGCAAGGTGGCCGGCTTAAATAGGAGCGTTTTAAAGAACTTATAATCCAAAGATAGGCGATGATTTTTTTGATTGTTAGTGATAGTTATACACATCACCTATAAGTTATTCACAAACTTTTTGTTAGGATTATTACATACTGAAAAACAGCCGGTTAAACAAACATTAATGAAATGTGAAATTAACCGGCAAACAATTTGTCAGGTTGCGGGTACAAATTTCATCGAGACAGAATTAACGCAATGTCTTACGTTTTTTGGGGTAAGATATTCACCCTCGAAAACATGGCCCAGGTGGGCGCCGCAATTGGCACACACAATTTCGGTGCGGCGGCCGTCGGCATCAGGTATACGCTTAACTGCTCCGGCAATTTCATCATCAAAGCTAGGCCAGCCGCAGTGCGACTCGAATTTTGATTCAGAAGTATAAAGCGGTGCATCGCAACGTTTGCATACATACAAACCCTGCGCTTTATTATTTAGCAGTGAGCCGGTAAACGGCCGCTCAGTACCTTTATGCAGTATCACCCATTCCTCGTCGGGGGTTAATTCGTTATATTTCATATTAATTTTTAATTAAGCAGATGATTTACTAAACGGCCATTAAAACCGATTTTCTACTACAAAATACGACAAAAAACCAGCCACGATTGTTTTTGGGAGGATGTTTACATATTCCTGACGAGAGGTATTATAAAACAAAATGTCATTTCTCGCTATGCTCGATGACATAATGCGTTTACGGTGTGTCACCCTGAGCCCGTCGAAGGGCGAGCAAGGGCCTGTTCGCTATGCTTCGACAAGTTCAGCATGACAACTCTTATCGCTAATCTTTAATCTTCAATAACTTATCACTAACCACCAATCATTTCCATCAGCTCTTCATTACTAATAATTGGGATATTCAGCTTGGTGGCTTTCTCCAGTTTCGATGGCCCCATATTATCACCCGCAACCAGGTAGTTTAGCTTGGCAGATATACTGCTTAATATTTTACCTCCATTTTGCTCAATGATATCCTTCAGTTCATCGCGCGAGCGCTCGAAAGTACCGGAGATAATAAAGGTTTTACCGGCTAACACATCGCTGGCCAATACCACCTCCTTGTGTTGGGCTACAAATTGTAAACCGGCATCTTTTAGTTTTTGTATTTCCCGGCGATGGTGTTCATTTTCAAAATATTCAATAATGCTATGGGCTATGCGCTCGCCAATTTCCTCGGCAATCACCAGTTCATCCATCGTTGCGGCCATCAGGTTGTCGATGTTTTTAAAATGCATGGCCAATTTCCTGGCGACGGTTTCCCCGATGTAGCGGATACCCAGGCCAAACAACACTTTTTCAAACGGCATCTGTTTTGATTTCTCGATACCATCCAGCATGTTATTGATCGACTTTTCGCCGAAACGATCCATTTTTTTCAGCTCGTCTATATGTTGCGGCAATGCGTATAGATCGCTTATATGGCGAATAAAACCACGCTGATACAGAGCCTCTATCGTTTCATCGCCCAGCCCATCAATATTCATTGCCTTACGGCCAATAAAATGCTGCATTTTGCCGGTGATCTGCGGGGGGCAGCCTTCGTCATTAGGGCAGTAAAATGCAGCCTCGCCTTCTACCCTTGTCAGCGGCGTACCGCAGGCCGGGCATTCTGTAACATAATTAACAGGCGCAGCCCCCATTATCCTTTTCTCCGGGTTTACGCTAATGATCTTAGGGATGATCTCGCCGCCTTTTTCAACAAATACCCAGTCGCCCTCATGCAGATCTAGGCGCAGCATTTCGTTAGCGTTATGCAAAGTGGCACGTTTTACGGTGGTGCCAGCCAGTAGCACGGGCTTTAGGTTGGCCACGGGCGTAACCGCTCCGGTACGGCCTACCTGGTAAGTAACTGCCAGCAACTCAGTTTGTACCTGCTCGGCTTTAAATTTATAGGATATAGCCCAGCGCGGCGACTTGGCGGTAAAGCCCAGTTCTTCCTGCTGTCCGTAATTGTTTACCTTAATAACAATGCCGTCAATGTCATAACTTAAATCAAAACGGCGCTTGTCCCACTCCTTAATAAAGGCCAGCACGCCGTCAATGTTATCACAGAGTCGGCTATGCTCATTAACATGAAAGCCCCAGTCTTTCACCGCCTGCAGGCTTTCCCAATGGGTTTTAAACAGCGGCTTTTCGGTATATAAAAAATACAGAAAGCAATCCAGCGGGCGTTTGGCTACCTCGCTTGAGTCTTGCAGCTTAATGGTGCCTGAGGCAAAGTTTCTGGGGTTGGCATAAGGCTGCTCGCCGTTTTCTACCCGCTCGTTATTAAGGCGTTCAAAGGCTTTCAGGTGCATAAACACCTCGCCGCGTATCTCAAACCCGGCAGGGTAACTGCCGGGCTTTAATTGCTTGGGGATGCTTTGTATTGTTTTTACGTTGGTGGTCACATCATCGCCCTGTACGCCGTCGCCGCGGGTTACGGCGCGCAGCAGCTTGCCGTTTTCGTAAGTGAGGCTCATGGACAGGCCATCAAACTTCAGTTCACACACATATTGAAAATTAGTGCCAATGGCCTTGCGAATGCGCTGGTCAAAGTCCAGCAACTCCTGCTCGTTATAAGTATTCCCTAACGACAGCATCGGCCAGCGGTGACGTACCGTTTGAAACTCTTTGGTGATAAACCCTCCCACTTTTTGTGTAGGCGAATCGGGATCTGAAAATTCAGGAAATTGTTTCTCGAGCGCAGCCAGCGACGCAAGTTTTTGGTCAAACTCATAGTCGGTAATGGTGGGCATAGCCAGCACATAATAATTATAGGTATGTTTTTTTAGTTCGGCCGACAATGCCCCTATCTGTTGTTTTGCTTCTGCAGGTAACATACAGCGAAGATAAGGATTTGCCCAATCAGCAGGCTAAAATTTTAGCAATCTTAATTATCTGACAAACAATACGCTATCAATACATTTTTAAAAATACCGGCAATAAAAATTAAACTTTCTTTTTGTTGCACTGTCTCTTAAGTAATTAACAACAAACATTACAACCATGAAAACATTAAGAAGAATTTTATTTGCAACCGCAGCTTTATTTCTGTTTGCCACTGCCGACAGTAACGCTCAAATTGTAGTCAGAGCACGCCTATATCACCACGGACCGGTAGTTGTACGCCCGGCACGCCCAAGTGCACGCCATGTCTGGGTTAAAAACGAGTGGGTAGCCAGAAACGGAAGGTATGTGGAACGCCCCGGCTATTGGGCCGTACCGCCACGCGCACGCGCCGTATGGGTACCAGGCCATTGGGATCGCCGTCCTGGTGGTTATGTATGGGTTGCCGGTTTTTGGAGATAATATTTGTCGCCCCTGTTAAACGGCCCGTCTGCTTAGGCGGGCCGTTTTTGTTTTGCGCTTATCGCTTTTATCACAGCAAAACCAAAATCAAGCAACCGCAAGGCGTCTTTTTTTCCGGCCCATTGCCCCGCAAATCAGGTAAAGGCCTGTCAGAAAAACGCGCCAGGGAGCCAGGACTGCGGGCGGAAGGTTTCTTCCGACTTGATTTTTTGGTCCTTTTTAATCTAATGAAAAAGGGCTAGGCCTTTCCGCGGCCATGAGCGGTTACGATGCATTTATTGATACACACACATCGACAAGCCCCCTTTAAAATCTCCTTAATAATCGTATTATTGTTATAATGAAACGATTATTTACCAACCTTACCTTCCAGGTTCTTATCGCTATAGTTTTGGGCATTGTTGCAGGGCTTTACTTTAAAGGCTTTGCCCCTACTGCACAACTCATCAGCAAAACATTTATCAGCCTGATCACGATGCTGATAGCACCTATTATATTTTTTACCATTGTGCTGGGTATTGCCGGCATGAGCGATATGAAAAAGGTAGGCCGTGTAGGTGGTAAGGCTTTATTGTATTTTGAAATTGTTACTACGTTCGCCTTAATCATCGGCGTTACCGTGGCCAATATGGTTAAACCGGGCGCGGGCTTTACTACCAGCGTACATGCCGACACCAGCAAGCTGGAAGTTTACCAAAAAGCCGCTGCCGATATGCACTGGACCGATTTTCTGTTTCACATTGTGCCCGGCAACGCTTTTGACGCTTTTGCCAAAGGCGATATTTTACAGATACTTTTTTTTGCGATATTATTTGGTTTCGGATTGAGCCGCATGGGCGATACCGGCAAACCGGTCATTGATCTTTTTGAGAAGCTGTCGAAGGTATTCTTCAATATTATGCACATTGTGATGAAGGTAGCCCCGATAGGCGCCTTCGGCGGGATGGCTTTTACCATAAGCACCTATGGCATTGATACTTTACAGCCGCTGGCTAAGCTGGTGTTATCGGTTTATATCACCATGGCGCTGTTTATTTTTGTGATACTGAACCTGATCTGCTACACCTACAAATTCAGCCTGTGGAAATACCTGCGACATATTAAGGATGAGATACTGATTGTATGGGGCACCTCGTCGTCAGAGCCTGCGCTGCCAGCCATGATGGAGAAGCTGGAGAAATTTGGCTGCTCACGGTCGGTTGTGGGTTTGGTTATCCCTGCGGGATATTCTTTTAATCTGGATGGTACTACTATTTACCTCTCCATGTCGGTAATATTTTTGGCGCAGGTATTTAATATCGATATGTCTATCGAGCAGCAGCTAAGCATTATCGCTATACTGATGGTCACCTCAAAAGGTGCGGCGGGTGTTACCGGCAGTGGCTTCATTGTGCTTACCTCAACCCTCGCGGCTATAAAGGTTATCCCGGTTGAGGGTGTGGCCATACTGCTGGGAGTGGATAGGTTCATGTCAGAAGCCCGGGCTATTACCAATGTCATTGGCAATGGTGTGGCCGCTATCGTCATCGCTAAGAGTGAAGGGGAGTTTGTTAGCCCCTCCTAAATCCTCCCCGGCAGGGAGGACTTTACTTATTTTATTAAATATGATTACAGTCTCCCCCTACTGGGGGAGATTTAAAGAGGGATAGCCCTCACCAAAAATAAATCGCCTCATCCCTTTTTATTCCCACTCATATCCTCAAATTTGCGCCTTTGAAGAGAGACGGTCTTTTTGGGATTTACTATGACGCTTTTTGAGGAGATCAATAACCTGCGGTGGATATCGCTGGTAAATATTAGGGAGATTAAATCAGTACTTGATATCCGCATCATCGGTGCGGTCCATCCGGATAATGATGTTTTAGCAACGGCCTATAATATTCATTTTAAATCATACGCTGCTTATTGCGTGCTTGATGACACTTATACCAAACAGCCCGAAGATGCCGCAGAATTTGCCGGCAATCAGTTCCGGATTTTTACGCAATCAAATTATCTTGATTTTCTGCGCGTTGACACTACTGCCGACTCCTTTGTGTCTGAATTGAAGCATTATGCTTTTTATTGTTTAAATCATGTAATTCATGTAGCTGCTTTTGAGGAGCCGGAAATAGTGAAGGCAAAATAAATCTTACCCCTGTTTCTATCATCCCATCATTGCAATGACGTAATGATATAACTAACCTGCTCCATTGTAAATTTTTCATCATCAAATAAAAAATTAACAAACCAAACTCTTAGCGGGCGAAAAATAATTTTAGCTTTGCGATATAAATAAGAAATCAAATACCAATGAGCGTTCTCGTAAATAAAGATTCTAAAGTTATAGTTCAGGGTTTTACAGGTAATGAAGGCACTTACCATGCATCGCAGATGATTGAGTATGGCACCCAGGTTGTTGGTGGTGTTACGCCGGGTAAAGGCGGCCAAACGCACCTTGATCGCCCGGTTTTTAACACCGTGGCCGATGCTGTAAAACAAACCGGTGCCGATGTATCTATCATCTTTGTTCCGCCGGCATTTGCTGCCGACGCTATCATGGAAGCTGCCGAAGCGGGTATTAAAGTTATTGTTTGTATCACCGAAGGCATACCTACTAAGGATATGATTGCGGTTAAAGAATATCTGGCCGACAAAGACGCCCGTTTAATTGGCCCTAACTGCCCGGGTATTATAACTGCCGACGAAAGCAAAATTGGCATTATGCCGGGCTTCATCTTTAAAAAAGGCAATGTAGGTGTGGTTTCAAAATCGGGCACCTTGACATATGAGGCGGTTGACCAGGTGGTTAAAGCCGGCTTAGGCATAACCACCGCTATAGGTATTGGCGGCGACCCGATCATCGGTACGCCAACCAAAGAAGCGGTTGAACTATTGATGAATGACCCTGAAACACATGGTATTATTATGATTGGCGAGATTGGCGGCGGCATGGAAGCTGAAGCTGCCCGCTGGATCAAAGCAAACGGCACCAAACCGGTTGTCGGCTTTATTGCCGGCCAGACAGCGCCTCCGGGACGCCGCATGGGCCACGCTGGTGCTATTGTTGGCGGCGCCGACGATACTGCTGCAGCTAAAATGAAGATCATGGCCGAGTGCGGTATCCGCGTTGTAGCTTCGCCTGCTGAGATTGGCGCTGCTATGGCTGAGGAGCTCGCAAAAAAGTAATAATGAACAATGTCATCTCGCGACCAGCGGGAGAGATCTATACACACGCTAAGCAATGCGTGAATATCAATGTATAGATTTCTCGCTATCGCTCGAAATGACATAATATAGAAATAAAATCCTGGCTGCTATAGCCGGGATTTTTTGTTTTATGCCGGTTTAACATTATATAACAAAGGTTTGACGTAACCTTTTGCCGATAAAATGCATCTTCGCATAAATTACATCTACAAATGCGATTTGCCCTTTTACTGTTTCTGGTATTGATTACCGGTTCTTCTTTATTTGCCCAGCAATACACCGTAAGCGGTAAAATCACTGATGAGGCCGGTAAACCTGTGCCTTTTGCAAGTGTTTACATACAAAATACCACGCAGGGCGCCTCGGCTAATAGCGAAGGGGAATATTCGATTAGCCTTAAAGCGGGCAAATATGTACTACAGTATAAAACAATGGGATATTTACTGGCGGCCCACGTGGTGAATGTCACCCAAAATCAAACCTTGAACATTACGTTGGTTGCAGAGCTTTACCAGTTGCAAGCTGTAAATGTAGGCGGTAAAGATCCGGCTTATGCCATTATGCGCAAAGCCATAAAAAAGCGTAAAACTTACCTGAACGAGGTTAAGGCTTACAGCTGCCTGGTTTATATCAAAGGGATGCAGAAATTACTGCAGGCGCCTAAAAAGTTTCTGGGTACCAGCATTGACAAAATAGGCAAAGAGATTGGCTTAGATTCTAACCGCAGAGGGATTGTTTACCTGTCTGAATCTGAATCGAAGTACAGCTTCCTGTCGCCCGACAATGTGCATGAGGAGATGATCTCGTCGAAGGTATCGGGCAGTAACCGGGCCTTTAGCTTTAACCGCGCCAGCGATTTGAAAGTAAACTTTTATGAGAACTTTGAAGAGTGGCGGGGTATCAGTCTGCGGCCTTTGATCTCGCCGGTGGCGGATAATGCTTTCTTTTATTATAACTATAAATGGTTGGGTTCAACCTACCAAAACGGCGAAACGGTAAACAAAATACAGGTGATCCCCCGCCGCGAGCATGATCCCTGTTTTGAGGGCTATATTTATATACAGGATAATAGCTGGCGATTAGTGGGTGTAAACCTGTTCATCACCAAAAAAGCCAACATCAGTTTGTTGGATACCATACGCATAAACCAACAATTTGTACCAGTTAGCAACAAAGCCTGGATGGCCTCAACCCTGCGCTTTGATTTTGTGGGCGGCTTATTTGGTTTCAGGCTGGGTGGCTATTTTGTATCGGTTTATAAAGACTATGAACTGAACCCGCATTTTAGTAAGAAGGATTTCCACGAAACGCTGCGTATTACTAAAGACGTTAACAAAAAAGACAGCACCTACTGGGCCGAAGAACGCCCTATTCCCCTCACCGATGAGGAACGAACGGATTATAAACGTAAGGAGGCCCTGGCTATCAGGCATGAATCGAAAGGGTACTTGGACTCGCTGGACCATGTATTTAACAAACTAAAACCTTTTGAGCTGTTAATTGGCGGCGTTAACCTGCGTAACCGTTATAAAAAGGAGTACTGGCATTTTGACCCGCTGATTCATGATGTGCAGTTTAATACGGTGCAGGGTTTTAACTTAAACCCAGGCGTGTCATTCACCAAACAAATTGATACTATTAATAACCGTTATTTTGGTATGGGGCTTGATCTGGGGTATGGTTTTTCTGACCATCGCTTTAATGCCGTCGCCAGCGGTATAATGCCTTTGGGCAATAACTTTACTTTGGGGTTAAAAGGCGGATCCGATATTGAAGATATGAATGACCTGCAACCTATATCGCGCCTGGCTAATACCGTCCATAGTTTATTTGCCAAGCAAAACTTTGAGAAGTTTTACCAGAAACAATTCATCGCGGCGTCGCTTAGCGGGCGCATAAGCGGTGGCTGGAAGGGCAGCGCAGCAGTTGAAGTAGCCAACCGCAACTGGCTGGAGAATACCACGGGTTTTTATTTTTTTGGCAGCCGGAATTACACTTATAACAATCCGCTGGCTTTGAATACGGGCGGTGCGCTATTTCCTGATAACCGCTCGTTCAAAGTAACGCTGCGCACCAGTTATGACTTTAGCAATAAGTATGAAACTTACCCAACCGGCCGGCATTACCTGCCGTCGCCTTATCCAACTATTGGTGTCAATTATACCAGGGGTGTAAAAGGTGTGCTTGGGTCGGATGTTGATTATGACCGCATTTCGGCAGACATTGGCCAGTCGGACTTAAGCCTGGGCGTTTATGGTAAAACATCTTTTTATTTAAGCGCCGGTAAGTTCATCAATAGCAAAAGTGTCTATTTTCCTGATTTTACCCATTTTCATGGTAACGAGGCCTTATTTTACCGGTCAGACCCAAACAGTTTCCTGCTGCTTGACTACTATGCATACAGCACCAAAGGCGATTATCTGGAAGCTCACCTGGAGCATAATTTCTCGGGCTTTATCATGAATAAAATACCGGGCCTGCGCAAATTAAAGCTGCAGGAGATTGTCCATGTAAATTATCTCACCACACCTAACCTGCACAACTATTATGAGTTGGGTGCAGGTGTAAAATACCTGAATTTACGCGTATTATACGGCGAATCGCATAACAGCGGCAGCAATGTGCACTCGGCCATAAGGGTTAGCTTGAACTTTTAATTTATCGGCCCTTACAACTATGGAGGCTTAGCGGGAAATTGTTATCTTAGCAGCCATTTTAAATAACAATGAATAAATTTTACGGAACGGGGATAGCAATAGTTACTCCTTTTCTTGCAGACGGGCAAGTTGATTATGACGGTCTGAAAAGACTCATTGACCATTTGGTTGATGGCGGTGCAGAGTACATTGTGTCATTAGGTACAACCGGCGAGAGCGCCACATTAAACGCCGAAGAAAAGAAGAATATCTTTGCATTTACTGCCGAAGCTGTTAACGGCCGCGTTAACCTGGTTGCCGGTATTGCCGGTAACAATACTGCCGATGTTGTGGAACAGATCAAAGCTTTTGACATTGCGGGTTATGATGCTATTTTGTCGGCTAGTCCGCAGTACAATAAGCCAACCCAGGAAGGTATTTACCAGCACTACAAAGCCATTGCCGAAAATTCAAAACTCCCTATACTGCTATATAACGTACCCGGCCGTACCGGCAGTAACGTAAGTGCCGCAACTACCGTGCGTTTGGCTAATGAGTTTAAAAACATTGTGGGTATCAAAGAAGCATCTGGCAATTTTGAGCAGATCAACCAGATCATGCGCGATAAGCCCGAAGATTTCCTGATGATATCCGGCGATGACCCGATCAGTTTCCCAATGATCTCATTAGGTGCTGTGGGCGTAATATCAGTAGTAGGCAATGCCTTACCACGCCAAACGTCAGACATGATTCGAAAATGCCTGAATCATGACTTTAAAGGCGCCCAGAAAGGCCATTACGACTTACTGAATATTACCCGCCTTTGCTTTATTGAAGGCAGCCCGGCCGGCGTAAAAACTGCACTGAAACAACTGGATATTTGCGGCGACACCGTGCGTTTACCATTGGTACAAGTAAGCGAAAGTGTACGCGAAGATATAGTTGAAGAAATCAAAAAATTCAGTAAGAATTAAGCTTATATATAAATAATCATTGCTCCACCAGGTAGGGGGATAAATTTAGGTATATTGATTTTTAACATCTGACCTGATTTTGGATTGGTAGCACCTCTTGTTATAGCCATTGGCTGAAAGCCAACGAACAAATCGGAATAATTAAGAGGCTTTAGCCGCCATTTATATGTTCCTGTTGTAAAAACGATTTCCCTGGAAATCTTTACACTTTGATATATTGCTTATATAAGATTTCTTCGCAAAAACTCAAAATGACAACATTTATAAAAGGGAAGGGCATCTGTTAGCTAACAGATGCCCTTCCCTTTTATAAACCTGACTGTTTTGCAGCCAGGCTATTTTAGTAACAGATACAAGTAAGTATCTTAAGCTTTGTTTTTTGTTTCCTGAACTTCCAGGCGGATAGCTTGTGCAAGGTTTTTCAAATCCTGCATTCCTTTACGAACACGGGTACCGGCTGCACTGTTACCCTTATTGTAAAACTTGTCAGCATCAGCTTCTAAAGATGCTATGAGGTTCTTTACTTCAGTGAATTTTTTCATCAGTTAACTCCTTTTTAAAGTATTTGAGGTTTTGTTGTTTTATTGTAGCTAAGCTAAATTGTTTTTATCAAAAAAAAAAATACTTAAAAGCGCTTTCAAATCGGTTTTTTTCCACATTTTAAAAGCTATTTCACCTACATGTTCCATAGGTTTTCATCACTTTTAATCCATTATTTTTCAGTATTATAATATTTTTTTCGTTTTAAATAATAACAAAAATATTTT
>Ga0153956_1000960_pt1 | contig 28602 bp, 27 predicted proteins | sample TSFL040MetaG_FD_104704 | JGI IMG/M metagenome (GOLD analysis project Ga0153956, IMG submission 104704) | Attine ant fungus gardens microbial communities from Florida, USA - TSFL040 MetaG | ecosystem: Host-associated > Fungi > Mycelium > Unclassified | place: USA: Florida, Wekiwa Springs... | reverse complement strand
GCGGCGGCCTTGATCTCGATGATGCCGTCGTAGATTTCGGGCACTTCCTGCGCGAACAGCTTCTTCATGAAGTCCGGATGCGCGCGGCTGAGGAAAATCTGCGGGCCGCGGTTCTCGCGGCGCACGTTCAGGATCAGCGAGCGGATGCGGTCGTTGACGCGTACCACCTCGCGCGGAATCTGCGCGTCGCGGCGGATCACGCCCTCGGCGCGGCCGAGGTCGACGACGATATGGCCGAACTCGACGCGCTTCACCACGCCGGTGATGATCTCGCCCATCCGGTCCTTGAATTCTTCATACTGGCGCTCGCGCTCGGCATCGCGGACCTTCTGGAAGATCACCTGCTTGGCGGCCTGTGCGGCGATACGGCCGAACTCGATCGGCGGCAGCGGATCGACGATATAGTCGCCGATCACCGAGCCGGGCTGCAGCTTCTGCGCTTCCTTCAGGTTCACCTGCTTGAAATAGTCGTCGACCGCCTCGACCACTTCGACGACACGCCACAAACGGAGGTCACCGGTGTTCGGATCGAGCTTGGCGCGGATGTCGTTTTCGGCGCCGTAGCGCGCGCGGGCGGCGCGCTGGATCGCGTCCTCCATCGCCTCGATCACGATGCCCTTGTCGATCATCTTTTCCGACGCGACCGAGTTCGCGATCGCGATCAGTTCCGCCCGGTTGGCGGTGGCAACGCTGGCCATCAGTTCAGTTCCTCTGCTTCGGCGCCCTCGGGCGCATCGGTTTCGTCTTCGAATTCGTCAGCGCCCTCGGACGAGAGCGGCGCGGTGGCGGCAATAAGCTTGTCGGTGATCAGGAGCTTGGCGTCGGCGACCTGATCGAAGCCGATCGTTATCGGTTCGTGCTTCTTCACGGCGATCGTGATCCGCTCGCCGTCCACGCCGGTGAGGTCGCCAGTCAGCTGCTTGCGGCCATCGACCGGCGCGGTCAGCTGGATGCGTGCCTCATGGCCCTGCCAGTCGGCGAAGTCCTTCAGCCGGGTGAGCGGGCGGTCGATCCCGGGTGACGACACTTCGAGCCGATATTCGTCCGGAATCGGATCGGCCTTGTCCAGCACATCCGAGATGCGGCGCGACAGATCGGCGCAATCGTCGATCGTCAGCTGGCGCGTATCGGGCCGCTCGGCCATCACCTGCAGCGTCTGGTCGCCCTTGCCGCCGAAGAACTTCACGCGCACGAGTTCGAAGCCCAGCGCTTTCGCTTCGGGTTCGATCAGCGCGGTCAGTGCGGCGATGTCCGCCATGCAGGCTCCGGATAAGCGGGTTCGGCGCCGGGAGCTGAGAGCTTCCGGCCTCTTCACCCGACGATGTAGAGAACGAGCGCGATATAGGCCGGACCGGCGCTGCTGGCAAGCGGGCGCGTAACCGTCACGCCGGACTTGTTCCGGGGCCTGCCGTGCCGCCATCACCGACGATAGAGTTGTACGATCCGTGGGCCCCGGAACAAGTCCGGGGTGACGAGGGTAATGACGATCATTGTTGGGAGAATTCTGATGCCCCGTCACCTGCTCCTCGCTTCGCTTCTCATCGGCACCGCCTGCTCGGCCCAGCCGCAGCAATCGGGCAATCAGCCGGTAGGCATCGGCAACGAAGGGCCGGGCGGCACCCAGGCGGCCGCGGGCGACGCGATGCGGGGCCCGCAAGGGCCGCAGCCGGCGGGCGCGAGCAATCCGGTGCCGAACGATTCGCCCGCTTACGGGATCAAGAAGAATGTTCCGGCCACGACCGGCCGCGCCAACCTGCCCGAGTCGGCGTCACCCTTCGCGGTGACGAACATCGGCCAGTTCGAAGCGCCGTTCGCGATGGCGTTCCTGCCCGACGGCGGCCTGCTTGTGACCGAGAAAGCGGGCAAGCTGCAGCTTCGCCTGCCCGGTGGCGCCGTCTTCCCGACCAGTGGCGTGCCGATGGTAGCGCATGGCGGGCAGGGCGGCCTGCTCGGCGTGGCGATCGCACCCGATTTCGCCACCAGCCATATGCTCTATCTCACCTATGCCGAGCCAAGGCCCAACGGCGGCAGCAGCCTGGCGCTGGCGCGCGGCGTGTTCCGTTCCGCCGGCGATCGCGCCAATCCGCAGCTCGAGAATCTGCAAGTGATCTGGCGCGCCGGATCGGACGGGCCGGGCGGGCAGTTCGGTGCCAAGATCGCCTTCGCGCCCGACGGCAAGTCGCTGTTCCTGTCCTCTGGCGAGCGCCAGCGTTTCGCCCCCGCGCAGGATCCCGATCAGGCGCTGGGCAAGATCATCCACCTGACGCTCGACGGGAAACCCGCGCCGGAAAATCCGGAGTTCGCCAAAGGTGGCGCGCGCGCGCAGACCTGGAGCACGGGCCACCGCAATCCCTATGGCCTGCTCTTCACGCCCGATGGGCGGCTGTGGGAGGAGGAGATGGGGCCGATGGGCGGCGACGAGCTCAACCTGATCCTGCCGGGGCGCAACTACGGCTGGCCGATCGTATCCAACGGCGACAATTATTCGGGCAAGCCGATCCCCGATCATCCCAGCCGCCCCGATCTGGAAGCGCCGAAATTGTGGTGGAACCCGTCGATCTCGCCGGGCGGAATGATCGTCTATTCGGGTGCGATGTTCCCGCAATACAGGGGCAACCTCTTCATCGGCGCGCTCTCCGGCCAGGCGCTGATCCGCGTCGCGCTCTCCGGCGACAGCGCCAAGGCGGTCGACCAATGGGACATGGGCACGCGCATCCGCGACGTCGCGCAGGCGCCCGACGGATCGATCTGGCTGCTCGAGGATGGCGGACAGGGTGCACAGGGTCATTTGATGCGGCTGACGCCGAAGACATGACGCGCTTCACAGTGCGTCGAGCAGGCGCTGCAACAGCGGCTTGAGCCGGCGCAATTCGGCGCGGTGATCGGCGGAAAGCGCGGCGAGGATGTCGCGCGCATGGTCGGTCGGCACGATATGGACGCGGCGCTTGTCGCCATCCTCGTGCCGCCGATGGACCAGCCCGCGGGCCTCCAGCCGGTCGACCAGCTCGGACATGCTGTGCGGCCTGAGCATCAGGCGCTCGGCCAGTTCGCCGACCAGCATGCCCTCGGGCGCCCCGGCACGGATCGCGAGCAAGGCCTGGTGCTGCTGCGGCGAGAGCCCCGCGGCCTTCGCCGCCCCTTCGGAGAAATGGAGGAACCGGCGCAATTCGAAGCGGAAATCCGCCAGTGAGCGATAATCCTGCAAATTCAGCTCACCGGCCATGATCATGCGTCCTTGAAATATATCGCACTACGATATAGCTGCGCCGCGCAACGCGAAAGGACCATAATGGAAGACGACCGCCAGCCGCCAGCGAGGCGCATCGCCGCGGACCGGCCACGGCTGTCGGACCACAGCGCCGACACGCGCATGCTGGTGCTGGCGGCGATGGCGCTCGTCACCGGCACGGGCGGCGCGCTGTCGGCCTGGGTGCTGCTCCATCTGATCGCGATCGTCATCAACCTGTTCTGGTATCAGCGCGTCTCGGCCGCGCCCGCCTTGATCCTCGATGCGGCGAGCGGTCCGATCGTGGTGATCGCGCCGGTGGTCGGCAGCCTCATCATCGGGCTGATGGCGCGCTTCGGCTCGGACAAGATCCGCGGCCACGGCATCCCCGAGGCGATCGAGGCGATCCTCTACGGCGAAAGCAAGCTGTCGCCGCGCGTCGCGATCCTGAAGCCGCTGTCCTCGGCGATCTCGATCGGCAGCGGAGGACCGTTCGGCGCCGAGGGGCCGATTATCATGACCGGCGGCGCGATCGGTTCGCTGTTCGCGCAATGCTTTCATCTGACTGCGGCGGAACGAAAGACCCTGCTCGTCGCGGGCGCGGCGGCGGGCATGACGGCGATCTTCGGCACGCCGCTCGCCGCGATCCTGCTCGCGGTCGAGGTAATGCTGTTCGAATGGAAGCCGCGCAGCTTCGTGCCGGTGCTGGTCAGCGCGTTGACCGCCTTCGCGTGGCGTCCGCTGCTGGTCGGATCGGGCGCGATGTTCGCCTTCAGCGGCGCGGTGCCGGGCGGTGCGCAGGGCTTCCTGACCGCCGGCCTGCTCGGCTGCGTCGCGGGCGCGCTCGCCAGCCTGCTGTCGAGCGCGCTCTACAAGATCGAGGACGGCTTCCATCGCCTGCCGATCCACTGGATGTGGTGGCCGGCGCTGGGCGCGGTCGTGGTCGGCATCGGCGGGCTGATCGAGCCGCGCGTGCTCGGCGCCGGCTATGCCAACATCCAGGACCTGCTCGACGGCCGCCTGCTGCTCTCGGCGCTCATGCTGCTGCTGGTCGCCAAGGCGGTGGTGTGGCTGGTCGCGCTCGGCTCGGGGACGTCGGGCGGCATCCTCGCGCCGCTCTTGATCATCGGCGGCGCGCTGGGCGGGCTGGCCGGGCAGTGGCTGCCGGGCGGCAGCGGGCCGTGGGCGCTGATCGGCATGGCGGGCGTGATGAGCGCGGCGATGCGCGCCCCTCTGACCGCCGCCGTCTTCGCCGCCGAACTGACCGGTCATTTCGCTGCTCTGCCGCAAGCGGTGGCCGCGTCGGGCGCGGCATTCGCCGTGGCGGTGCTGGTGCTGAAGCGCTCGATCCTGACCGAGAAGGTTTCGCGCCGCGGCCGCCATATCAGCCAGGAATTCGCCGTCGATCCACTCGCGCTCGGCCTCGCGGGCGACGTGATGACACGCGATCCCGTTACCCTTCCCGTCGATATGCCGATCGCCGAGGCGGTGAGGTTCTTCGAAAGCGCGCGGCATCGCAGCTATCCGGTGGTGGATGCGCAGCGCCGCCCGGTCGGGCTGGTGTCGCGCCGCGATGCGTTGCGCTGGCAACAGGAAGGCGCCCCCGAGGGGACGAGCATCGGCGACCAGCTGTCCGACCAGTCGCTGCCGCTGGTCGTGCCAGCCACGCCGGGCGATGCGGTCGCCAATCGCATGATTGTCGAGGATGCCGGTCGCATTTGCGTGGTCGATCCGGAGAGCGGCGTGCTGATCGGAATCATCGCGCGGCGCGATTTGCTCAAATCGCGTGCGGCGTTGCTCAAGGGCGAACGCAAACGCTCGCGTGCCTGACGTGGCTCAGTCGCGAACGATCAGGTAGTTCATCCGCGCCGCCGCGATCGGCTTGGCCGGATCGTCCTGCCAGGCAGTCGCCTCGACGTTGGCGACGCGGTTGCCGAGCCGCGTGACGACACCGCGAGCGTACGTCATCTTGTCGCGCCCGCCGCGCATGAAATCGACCGTGACGTTGATCGGCTTGATCCGGCCGCCGAAGCTTTTGTTTTCATCGGGGAGCGCGTGCTGGAGCGCGGCGATCGCCGCCACTTCCATCAGCCCGCTGATCGCGCCGCCGTGCAGGAAACCGGGGCGGCCGAGCACGGCGTCGCTGAACGGCATCGTCAGCACCGGCGCGCCGCCGTCGTCGGGCGCGACCGAGAGGCCGAGAGTCTCGGCATAAGGCGGCAGCTTCGGGGTCATCGATAGCCGTCCGGCGCCATGAAGGTGCCCGCGACATGCGCGAGCGGATCGTCGGGATCGCCGTCATGCGCCTGGCCGCGCACGAAGGCGATCGAGCGGGTGAGGCGATAGCATTCGCCGCGCCCGATCACCGTCTTGCCCGGCGTCGCGGGGCGCAGGTAATCGACGCGCAAATCGAGCGTGGCGTGCGGCACAAACAGCTTCAGTTTGCTCCACACCGCGACGCTGGTCGCCATGTCCATCATCGCCAGGATCGGGCCGGAGGCGAGCACGCCGCTTTCGGGATCGCCGATCAGGTCGTGCGAATAAGGCAGCGCGAGCTCCGCCCAATCCTCGCCGGAGGTGCGATATTCGATCCCCACGCGGCCGCCATGCCCGGCCATCCGCCCGCGAAAGAAGCGCTCGGGATCGAACGGGAAGGCATTGGCGGGCATACCCTTCCCTTAACCGGCGCGGTCGGCTTGGCAAGGCGATTGCCCCGGCTCGCGCACCCCGCTAGCCTCGTTGCAAAAGAAAACTGGAAGAGGATGGCGATGCACCCCAGCGTCCATGCCCGAAGCGTGCCCGACAAGCCCGCGCTGATCGTCGCCGGGACCGGCGAGACGGTAAGCTATGCCGAACTCGACCAGCGCTCGAATCGCGCGGCGCAATTGTTCCGCGCACGTGGGTTGGCGGTGGGCGACACCGTGGCGCTGCTCGTCGAGAACGCGCCGGTCTTCTACGACATCGCCTGGGGTGCGCAGCGCGCCGGCCTGTTCTTCGTCTGCATCTCGACCAAGCTGACCGCGCCCGAGATCGACTATATCCTCACCGATAGCGGCGCGAAGCTGATCGTCGCTTCGGCGGGCCTTTCCTATGTCGCCGAGCAGGTGACCACACCGGGCGTGATCCGCTTGATGACCGGCGGCACGGCACAGGGCTGGGACAGCTGGGATGAGGCCGCCGCGGCGCAGCCCGATACGCCGATCGCCGACGAGCGCGCCGGGATCGACATGCTCTATTCCTCGGGCACCACCGGGCGGCCCAAGGGCGTGCGCGTCGCGCTGCCTGAAGTACCGGACATCGACGGGCCCAACGTGCTCGCGATGCTGGCGCAGGGGCTGTACGGGCTGAACGCGGAGACGATCTATCTCAGCCCCGCGCCGCTCTATCATGCCGCGCCGTTGCGCTGGTCGATGAGCGTCCACCGGCTCGGCGGCACGGTGGTGATGATGCAGCATTTCGATCCGCTGGCCGCGCTCGCCGCGATCGAGCTTTACCGCGTCAATGCCAGCCAATGGGTGCCGACGCATTTCGTGCGCATGCTCAAGCTGGGCGAGGAGGAGCGCGCACGGCACGATCTCTCCACGCTCAAGGTCGCGATCCACGCCGCCGCGCCGTGCCCGATCCCGGTCAAGGAGGCGATGATCGGCTGGTGGGGGCCGGTGCTCTACGAATATTATGCCGGGTCGGAAGGCAACGGTCTGACCACGATCAACTCGGCCGAGTGGCTCCAGCACAAGGGTTCGGTCGGCAAGGCGGCGTACGGCGTGCTGCACGTCTGCGGCGAGAGCGGCGCCGAACTGCCGCAGGGCGAGGAGGGGCTGATCTATTTCGAGGGCGGCACCGCGTTCGAATATCACAACGATCCCGCCAAGACCGCCGAGGCGAAGAACGCGCAAGGGTGGACCACGCTCGGCGATATCGGGCGGATGGACCCGGACGGTTTCCTCTACCTCACCGATCGCAAGAGCTTCATGATCATCTCGGGCGGCGTGAACATCTACCCGCAGGAGATCGAGAACCGCCTGATTACCCATCCGCGCGTCGCCGACGTGGCGGTGATCGGCGCGCCCGATCCCGAGATGGGCGAGAAGGTGGTCGCGGTGGTGCAGCCGGTCGACATGACCGAGGCGGGCGATGCGCTGGCGGCGGAACTGACCGCATGGTGCCGCGCCGAGCTGTCCGGCGTGAAGACGCCACGCCGGATCGATTTCGCCGCGGAATTGCCGAGACACCCCACCGGCAAGCTCTACAAGCGCCTGCTCCGCGACCGCTATTGGGGCGAGACGGGCAGCCGGATCGTTTAATCCCTTCCCGTCATCCCAGCGAAAGCTGGGATCTCAAGGAGGAAGGCGGCGCACTCGCCCCATACAGACCCCAGCTTTCGTTGGGATGACGAATATTTGGAAAGGCTTGGAATGAACGACCGCGTATCGATCACCGTCACCGACCAGATCGCCGACGTGCGCCTGACCCGCGCGGACAAGATGAACGCGATCGATCCGGCAATGTTCGAAGGCATCGGTGAAGCGATCGACAGCCTGGCGACGCGCAAGGACGTGCGCTGCGTGGTGCTCTCGGGCGAGGGCAAGGCGTTCTGCGCCGGGCTCGATATGGCGAGCATGGCACGCGGTGGCTCGGGCCTCTCGCGGATCGACCGCAACGATCAGGGAAGCATCCTGCCGCAGCACGTCACCTGGGGGTGGCGCAACCTGCCGATGCCGGTGATCGCGGCCGTGCACGGCGTGGCGTTCGGCGGCGGGTTCCAGATCATGTCCGGCGCCGACATCCGCATCGCGCACCCGACGACACGCTTCGCGATCCGCGAGACGCATTGGGGGCTGGTGCCCGACATGGCGGGCTTCCCGATCTGGCGCGGACTGGTGCGCGACGACGTGCTACGCGAGCTGGTCTATACCGCGCGAGAGTTCGACGCGCAGGAAGCGCACGAACACGGTTTCGTTACCCACCTGGCCGACGATACGCACGGCGCGGCGATGGCGCTGGCCAAGGAGATCGCGGGGCGCAGCCCGCACGCGATGCGCGGCGCCAAGCGCCTGCTCAACATGGCGCACGACGCCGATCCGCGCGCGATGCTGGAAGCCGAGACCGAGGAACAGATCAAGGTGATCGGCCAGCCCAACATGATGGAAGCGGTCGCCGCCAACATGGCGAAGCGCGCGCCGGTGTTCGAGGACTAGGCCCGATCAGAGCCGCCCGGCGAACAGGTCGATCTTGCCGATCGGCACGCCCTTCATGCGCAGGATCGCATAGGCCATCGACAGGTGGAAATAGATGTTGGTCGAGGCGAAGACCGACAGCCATTGCCCGGCGGGGAAGGTCGGCGACAGCGTGTCGGTGATCTGGACGGTCAGGGGCACATCGTCGCGGCCCTCGAAATGCTCCGGCTTCAGCGCCGCGAGATGCGTCTTCGCGTCGGCGATCCCCGCGCGCAGACCGGCGAAATCGACCGTCATCTGATCGACACCGGCGGGCGGCTCATGCCCGGCGACGCGCGCGGTCCAGCTGCGCGTGAAGTTCACGACCACGGCGCACTGGAAACGCAGCGGGTGCATGTCGCCGCACAGCCGCCATTCGAGCATCTCGTCATTCGAGATGCCCTGCTCCCTGGCGAACGCCTCGCCTTTGTCGAGCAGGTGCGAGAGTGAGCCGAGCAGGCGGTCGTAGAGATCGACATAGGTGTAGAGCGTGACGGGCATGGGAGGGGTCCTTTTGCGGTTTTGTTCCAGCCCCTCCCCTTCAGGAGGGGTAAGGGGTGGGGGATGTCTCGCAGAGACCATCCTCGCGGCACTGCCCCACCCCAACCCCTCCCCCGAGGGGGAGGGGCTTAGGAAGGTTATCTCGGCGCCATTCTTATCGCGCCGTCCAGCCGCACGTCCTCGCCGTTGAAATAGTCGTTCTCGATCATCGCCAGCGCGAGCTTGGCGTACTCCGCCGGATTGCCGAGCCGCTTGGGGAACGGCACCGAGGCGGCCAGCGCGTCCTTCACGTTCTGCGGCGCGCCCTGCATCAGCGGCGTGTCGAAGATGCCGGGCAGGATCGTGTTCACGCGGATGCCCTCGCTCATCAGGTCGCGCGCGATCGGCAGCGTCATGCCGACCACGCCGCCCTTCGACGCCGAATAGGCGGCCTGGCCGATCTGGCCATCCTCGGCGGCGACGCTGGCGGTCATCACGATCGCGCCGCGCGCATTGTCCTCGCCCGCATCGAGCGTGAGCATGCCCGCGGCCGATTTCGCCACGCAGCGGAACGTGCCGACGAGGTTGATCTGGATGAGCCAGTTGAACGCCTCGAGGCTGAAATGCTTGATGCTGCCGTCCTCCTTGGAGCGGCTGGCGGTCTTCATCGCATTCCCGGTGCCGGCGCAGCAGACCAGGATCGCTTCCTGCCCGTGCGCTTCGCGGGCCTTGGCGAAGCCGGCATCGACGCTCTCGTCGGACGTGACGTTGACCTCGCAGAAGATGCCGCCGATCTCGGCCGCGAGCGCCTCGCCCTTGTCCTTCTGGAGGTCGAACAGGGCGACCTTCACGCCCTTGGCCGCCAGCGCCCGCGCGGTCGCCGCGCCGAGGCCCGAAGCGCCGCCGGTGACGACGGCGGAAACATTAGCGTCGAGTTTCATAACATCATCCTCCAAAGCCGCTCATCCTGAGGAGGCATTGAGCTTGTCGAAATGCCGTCTCGAAGGGTCCTTCGAGACGCGTCTTCGCCAGGCTCAGCCGCTCCTCAGGATGAGCGGCGCATGATCAAAGCCGTTCCACGATCGTCACGTTGGCAAGTCCGCCGCCTTCGCACATCGTCTGCAAGCCATAGCGTCCGCCACGCTTGTGCAGCGCATGGACGAGCGTCGCCATCAGCTTGGTGCCCGAAGCGCCGAGCGGGTGGCCGAGCGCGATCGCGCCGCCGTTGACGTTGAGCTTCGCGTGATCGCCGCCGGTATGCTTGAGCCAGGCGAGCGGCACCGGCGCGAACGCCTCGTTGACCTCGTAGAGATCGATGTCGCCGATGCTCATCCCCGCACGCTTCAGCGCCTTGTCGGTCGCGAACAGCGGCTCCTCCAGCATCACCACCGGATCGCCGCCGGTGACGGTCAGGTTGTGCACGCGCGCGAGCGGCTTCAGGCCGTGTTCCTTCAGCGCCTTCTCGCTGACGATCATCACCGCGCTCGATCCGTCGCAGATCTGGCTGGCATTGGCGGCCGAGATCACGCCGCCTTCCTGCAACAGCTTCACCGAATGGATGCCGGCGAACGTCGCGTCGAAGCGGATGCCCTCGTCGGTGATGTGGCAGATTTCGCCCTCGGGGGTGTCGATCATCAGGCCGACGATCTCGTCCCTGAAGTCGCCGCGCTCGGTCGCCGCGGCGGCGCGCTTGTGGCTTTCCAGCGCATATTCGTCGAGCTGGTCGCGGGTGAAGCCGTATTTCTTGGCGATCATCTCGGCGCCCATGAACTGGCTGAAGGTGATGCCGGGATAGCGCTCCTCCTGGCGCGGCGACTTGGCCTTGCCGAGCCCGGCCTGCGCGTGGAGTATGCCGGTCGAGCCCATCGGCACGCGCGTCATGCTCTCGACACCGGCGGCGATCACCACGTCCTGCGTGCCCGACATCACCGCCTGCGCGGCGAACTGGATCGCCTGCTGCGAGCTGCCGCACTGGCGGTCGATTGAGACGGCGGGGACGCTTTCGGGGAGCTTCGAGGCGAGCACCGCGCCGCGGCCGATCTGGAACGACTGCTCGCCGCCCTGGCTGACGCAGCCCATGATCACGTCCTCGATCGCGGCGGGATCGATGCCCGTCCGCTCGACCACCGCATCGAGCACCGCGCCGCCCATGTCGGCCGGATGCCACCCGGCGAGCTTGCCCCCGCGCTTGCCGCCGGCGGTGCGCACGGCTTCGACGATATAGGCTTCGGGCATGGCCGACTCTCCATTTTAGTTGTGCTTTGAAACCCCTCTTGCCCAAAGCGTAAAGCTCGGCAAGGGTCGAGCAGCAACTTGGGAAGGGTCGCGCATGCAAGTCTCGGAAGCCGTAGCGGCAAGGCGTTCAGTCCGCGGGTTCCTCGAGACGCCGATCGCGCCGGAATTGCTGCGTGGAATTGCGGAAAAGGCCGCGCGCGCGCCGTCGGGCGGCAATCTCCAGCCCTGGCACATCGATCTGCTGACCGGCGAGTCGCTCGCTGAGCTGAAGGCGATCATGGCGGCCAAGCTCGCCTCGCGCGAGCGCGAGACGCCGGCCTACGCGATCTACCCGCCCGAGCTCGACATGCCCTACGAAGGCCGCCGCGTCGGCGTGGGCGAGGCGATGTACGGCCATATCGGCATCCCGCGCGAGGACCGCGCCGCGCGCGGCCGCTGGTTCGCGCGCAACTTCGCCTTCTTCGGTGCGCCCGCTGCGCTCTTCTGCACGGTCAGCCGCTACATGGGTCCGCCGCAATGGAGCGACCTCGGCATGTATCTGCAGAGTGTCATGCTGCTCGCGGTCGAGGCGGGGCTGGCGACCTGCCCGCAGGAATGCTGGGCGATGTATCCCGAAACGGTCGAGCGGTTCCTCGGCACGCCATCGGAGCGGATGCTCTTCTGCGGCATGGCGATCGGATACGAGGATACGCAAGAGCCCGCCAACCGCTTGCGCAGTGAGCGGGCTCCGGTGGAGGAATGGCTGACGCTCCGTACCTAGTCGTCATGCCGGACTTGGTCCGGCACCCACTCAGCAACGAGCGTCGCGCATGAGGATCGGTAGGCCCCGGACCAAGTCCGGGGTGACGCTCTCTTACGCGTTCGCCTGCGCGCGTGGGCCGCGATTGCCGCCACCGCCGCCACGACCCCGGCCGCCGCGGCGGCCGCGCGGCGCGTAGGGATTGCTCGGCTTGGCCGCGGAGGCGTGCGTCGCGCGCGGACGTGCCGGACCGCGCGGACGATCCTCGCGCGGGGCGGGATCGTGGCCGATCGCCTTGGTCCGCGCGGCCTTGATCGCGTTCGCCTGCGCCATGAAATCGGCGGGCAGCGGGGTGATTGTGATCTTCTGGCGCGTCAGCCGCTCGATGTCGCGCAGATACGGACGTTCGTCCTCGGCGCAGAAGCTGATCGCGAGGCCCGCCGCACCCGCACGCGCGGTGCGGCCGATGCGGTGGACGTACTGCTCGGGCACGTTGGGCAGCTCGAAGTTGAACACATGGCTCACGCCCGACACGTCGATGCCGCGCGCGGCGATGTCGGTCGCAACCAGCACCTTGACCTTGCCCGACTTGAACTCGCCCAGCGCGCGCTCGCGCTGCGGCTGGCTCTTGTTGCCGTGGATCGCATTGGCCGCGATGCCGTTGCCGCCGAGCAGCTTCACGACACGGTCGGCGCCATGCTTGGTGCGCGTGAAGACCAAAGCGCGGTCGATCACCGGATCGGAAAGCAGGATGGTGAGGAGCGCCTGCTTTTCGGTCTGGTTGACGAACGTCACCGACTGGTCGACGCGCTCGGCGGTGGTCGCCGCCGGGACGACCGAGACGGTGGCGGGATCGGTCAGGAACTGCTCGGCCAGCTCGCGGATCGTCTTGGGCATGGTCGCCGAGAAGAGGAGCGTCTGGCGCTGGCGCGGCAGCATCCGCACGATCTTGCGCAAGGCATGGATGAAGCCGAGATCGAGCATCTGGTCGGCCTCGTCGAGGACCAGAATTTCCAGCGCAGCGAGGCTGACGAAGCGCTGCTCGATCAGATCGAGCAGACGGCCCGGCGTGGCGACGAGGATGTCGACGCCGCGCGCCATGTCGTTGCGGTTCTTGTTGATGCTGGTGCCGCCGAACACGGTCGCGACCGACATCCGGCTGAACTGGCCATAGGCTCGGGCGCTTTCGGCGATCTGGCTGGCGAGTTCGCGCGTCGGGGCGAGCACGAGCATGCGGCAATGCGTCGGCAGGACGCGCTTGCCGCTGGCGATCAGGTTCTGGATCGATGGCAGCACGAACGCGGCGGTCTTGCCGGTGCCGGTCTGCGCGATGCCGAGGAGGTCGCGACCTTGAAGCAGGGTCGGGATCGACTGCGCCTGGATCGGGGTGGGTTGGGTATAGCCCTTCGCGCTCAGCGCGCGGACGAGCGGCTCGGCGAGACCGAGCTGGGTGAAATTGGTCATGAAAAAACTCACATCATGTGCCGGGCTCGCACGTCATGCGGACGCACGAGTGGCGGGGGGGAAAATGACACCCCGCGTGATTTGGGAAGCCCGTTGAATCGACCGAGGCGGAGCCTGTGCCCGAAAGCACGATCACGCTGCATGACGCCTCGATGGGCGGGTATATCTATGCTGCGGTGCAAAAGTCAAGGTCGGCGCTTCATCTGTATTGTTACAACGCTTCCCCGGCGAAGGCCGGGGCCAAGTTGCGGCGCGATCGCTGAGCGAACGCTGAGCTTCGTTACCTCTGTCATCTCAACTGGGCCCCGGCCTTCGCCGGGGAAGCGTTTTGGGGGCAGGTTCAAAGCATCACGGTCTTCAGATTCATGAACTCGTGCAGCCCGTACGGCCCCAGCTCGCGGCCGTGGCCCGAGCGTTTCACGCCGCCGAACGGCGCGGCGGGGGTGGAGGCGAGCATCTGGTTCACCGCGGTCATCCCCGCCTCGATGTCGCGCTCGAACCGCTCGCGCTCGGCGGCATCGCTGGTCCATACCGAGGAGCCGAGTCCGAACGGTACGTCATTGGCGAGCCGGATCGCCTCGTCGATATCGGCGACCCTGAAGACCATCGCGACGGGGCCGAACAATTCTTCCTGCGCCGCCTTGTCGTCGAGCGGCACGTCGGTCAGCACGCCCGCCGACATATAGGCGCCGGGGCCGGGCAGCGCCTCGCCGCCGAACAGCAGTTTCGCGCCCGCGCCGGTGATCTCCTGCAACTGGTCGAGTACGGTCTGGCGCTGCTCCTCGCTCGACAGCGGGCCCATGTCGGTCGCCTCGTCCATCGGGTCGCCGGCCTTCACCGCCTTCATGCCCGCGCTGAACTTCTCCATGAACGCGTCATAGACATCGGCGTGGACGATCATCCGCTTGGCGCAGATGCACGACTGGCCGGTATTCTGAATGCGCGCGGTGACCGCGACCTGCGCCGCCTTCTCGATATCGGCCGAGGGCATGACGATGAACGGGTCCGATCCGCCCAATTCGAGCACGACCTTTTTCAATGCGCGGCCCGCCGCTTCGGCGACCTTGGCGCCGGCACCCTCGCTGCCGGTCAGCGTCACCGCGACGACGCGGTCGTCGGCGATCAGCGGCGCGACCGCGCCCGATTTGATCGCGAGGTTCTGGAACACGCCCTCGGGTGCGCCGGCCTCCAGCACCATCCGCTCGATCGCCGCCGCGACGCCTTGCACGCTCGACGCATGCTTCAGCAGCCCGACATTGCCCGCCATGATCGTTGGCGCGAGGAAGCGCACCACCTGCCAGTACGGGAAATTCCACGGCATCACCGCCAGCACCGGCCCCATCGGCAGCCAGCGCGCCACCGCCTTGCCGTGCGGCAATTCGATAGTCTGGGGTTCCAGCATCGCCGGGCCGTGCTCCGCGTAATGGCGGAAGCCGTCGGCGCATTTCTGCACCTCGGCGATCGCGGATTTCAATGTCTTGCCCATCTCGCGCGTGGCGATCTCGGCCAGCGCGCGCTTGTTGGCTTCGAACCGGTCGGCGATCCGGCCGAGGAGAGCGGTGCGCTCCGAATAATCGCTTGCCCGCCAGGATCGGAACGCGTCATGCGCCTTCGCCAGCGTCGCCTCGATCTCGTCTTTGGTCAGCTCGGCGAAACGCTCGCCCGCCTCGCCCGTTGCGGGGTTGATGCTCGTGAACATGGTAAAGCCTCCTCGTCGCCGCGCCAACGCGCGCGCAGCCAAAGCGTATCCCGGTGATGGAGGCAAGCTTGACCCTGCTTCCTCCGCTGCCGCATAGCGGGCGCATGGATAGTCGCCCCATCGAGGAGCTTTCGTTCGAGGAAGCCTTGCGTGAACTCGAATCGATCGTCTCGCGGCTGGAAAGCGGCGATGCCGAGCTGCAGGCGGCGATCGACCTGTACGAGCGCGGCAACCAGCTGCGCCAGCGCTGCAAGGATCGCCTCGACGCGGCGCAGGCGCGGATCGAGGCGATCCGGCTCGACGGCGAAGGGCGGCCGGCGGGCACTCAGCCTTTCGCGACCAATTGAACGCGATGGGAATGGTCGCCATGCCCACGTTGCGCGCCGCGCTGACTCAGGTCGGCGGCGAGATCGACCGGCGTTTCGACGCGTTGCTTACCGTGCCCGACGATCCGCGCGCCGATCTCTATCGTGCGATGCGCCACGCGGCGATCGGCGGCGGCAAGCGGCTGCGGCCGCTCCTGGTGTTCGCCACCGCCAATCTGTTCGGCGTGGATCGTGAATGCGCGGGGCGCGCCGCGACCGCGGTCGAGTGCATTCACGTCTATTCGCTGATCCATGACGATCTGCCGGCGATGGACGACGACGACATGCGCCGCGGCAAGCCGACCGTGCACAAGGCGTATGACGAGGCGACCGCGATCCTGGCCGGCGACTGCCTTCACGCCATGGCGTTCGAGATATTGGCCGATCCGCGCACGCATCCCGATCCGTTCGTGCGTGCCGAGTTGGTGTTCGACCTCGCGCGCGCGACCGGACCAGTCGGCATGGTGGGCGGGCAGATGATGGATATCGAAGCGGAGAAGACCAGCTTCGATCTCGCGACGATCACCCGGCTGCAATCGATGAAGACCGGCGCGCTGATCGCCGCCTCGGTCGAGGCCGGCGCGATCCTCGGCCGCGTGGCGCCCGAAGGGCGCACCGGTCTGCGTGGCTATGCCCGCGACATCGGCCTCGCCTTCCAGATCGCCGACGATCTGCTCGACGTCGAGGGCGATGCCGAGGTGGTCGGAAAGGCGACCGGCAAGGACGCCGATGCCGGCAAGGAGACCTTCGTCTCGCTGCTCGGGCTGGACCGCGCGCGAGAGCAGGCGCGCATGCTGGTCGAGCAGGCGCAGAGCCATCTGCGCAATTTCGGGTCGGAAGCCGATCTGTTGCGCGAGATTGCGCGCTACATTCTCGAACGCGATCACTAGAAGGGCAAAGGGGCAGCCATGACCGTTCGCATCGGTGTCTATCCGGGTACGTTCGATCCGATCACCCTCGGCCATATGGACATCATCCGGCGCGGGGCGAAACTGGTCGATCGGCTGGTGATCGGCGTGACCACCAATCCGAGCAAGTCGCCGATGTTCGATCTGGACGAGCGGATGGCGATGGTCCGCCGCGAGGTCGAAGGGATCGGCGGCGAGATCCACGTCGTCAGCTTCAATTCGCTGCTGATGGATTTCGCCGAGCGGGAGGGGGCGAGCGTGATCGTGCGGGGCCTGCGCGCCGTCGCCGATTTCGAATACGAATATCAGATGGCCGGCATGAACCAGCAGCTCAACAACCGGATCGAGACCGTCTTCCTGATGGCCGATGTCGCGCTGCAGCCGATCGCCAGCCGCCTGGTCAAGGAGATCGCCCTGTTCGGCGGCGAGATCGGCAAGTTCGTACCCGCGGCGGTGCGCGCCGATGTCGCCGCCCGCGTCGCGCGGATCGGCCGCAAGGGCGATTGACGTTCACGTTGGCGCAATCGCGGTTTTGCTTTAAGCCCCGCGGCTCGACCGGGATTTGGGTGCGCCCGATTCAACTTTGCTGCGGGGATGTGATGCGTTTTCTTTCGACCTTGGTTGCCTTTGCGTGCGTTCTGGTCGCCGGCCCCACGCTGGCCGCGCATAAGCAGAAGGCTGCTGCGCCGCAGACCTTCGCGATCAACCGCCCCCCGCCCGCACCGCAGACGCCGGACAATCTCTGGATTCTCGATCTTTCGACCGGCGGGCGCGTGACGATCTGGCTGCGTCCGGACGTGGCGCCCAAGATGGTCGAGCGGATCAGGACGCTGACCGAGCAGCATTTCTATGACGGGCTGAAATTCCACCGTGTGATCGACGGCTTCATGGCGCAGGGCGGCGATCCCAAGGGCGACGGCACCGGCGGCTCCTCGCTGCCCAACGTGCCGGCCGAGTTCAACTATCTGCCGCATGTCCGCGGCGCGGTGGCGGCGGCGCGCGCCGACGACAAGGACAGCGCGAACAGCCAGTTCTACATCGTCTTCCAGCCGCGCATGGCGCTCGACAAGAAATACACGGTGTTCGGCCGCGTGATCGACGGCATGCAATATGTCGATGCGATCCATCGCGGCGAGCCGCCGGCCGATCCTTCGACGATCATCCACGCCTATATGGGTTCGGACAACCCGCCGCCCTACGCCGCGCCGCCGCCGCCGCCGCCCGCGGCCTTGCCCCCGGCGCCGACGCTGCCGAGCGGCCCGGCGGTCGCGGCGCCGAAGCCGGCTCCGGCCAAGGCGCCGGTGAAGAAGGCCGCGCCGAAGACAAAGTAAGGCGATCGTCGGCGATGGACGTCGACCTGTTCGATTTCGCGCTGCCGCCCGAGCGGATCGCGCTGCGTCCGGCGAGCCCGCGTGACGCGGCGCGGCTGTTCGTGCTCGACGGCGGCGCGACGCGGGATCTCCATGTCCGCGACCTGCCCTCGCAACTGCGTGCGGGCGATTGCCTGGTGTTCAACGACACGCGGGTGATCCCGGCGCAGCTTGAGGGATTGCGCGGCGAAGCGCGGATCGGCGCGACCTTGCACAAGCGCGAAGGCCCGCGGCGCTGGCGCGCGTTCGTTCGCAACGCCAGGCGCCTGCGCGACGGCGATGCGATCGATTTCGGCGCGGGCGTGACGGCGGTCGCATCGGACCGTGCCGAGGACGGCAGCTTCGCGCTCGATTTCGCTGGTGACGAGCCGGTCGAGCTGTTGCTCGAACGCTGCGGCCGGATGCCGCTGCCGCCCTATATCGCCTCGAAGCGCGCGACCGATGCGCGCGACGCCGAGGATTATCAGACGATGTTCGCGGCCGAGCCCGGCGCGGTCGCCGCGCCCACCGCGGCACTGCACTTCACGCCCGAACTGCTCGCCGCGCTCGACGCGGCGGGGATCGGTCACACGACGCTGACGCTGCATGTCGGCGCCGGCACGTTCCTGCCGGTCAAAGCCGAGGACACCGACGATCACCGGATGCACGCCGAATGGGGCCGGATCGACGCGGCGACCGCCGATCGGCTCAATGCCGTGCGCGCGGGCGGCGGCCGGGTCATCGCGGTTGGTACCACCAGCTTGCGGCTGATCGAGAGCGCGGCGGACAAAAGCGGCACGATCCGCCCCTTCGACGGCGATACCGCGATCTTCATCACCCCCGGCTACCGCTTCCGCGGCATCGATGGACTGATGACCAATTTTCACCTCCCGCGCTCGACGCTTTTCATGCTCGTGTCAGCATTGATGGGGATCGAGCGGATGCAGGATGCCTATGCCCACGCGATCGGGGCGGGTTATCGATTCTACAGCTACGGCGACGCGTCGCTGCTGTTGCCGGAGATGGGGGCATGACGAGGTTCGGCGTGATGCTTCTGATGGCCGCATCGGCGGCATCGGCGCAAACCGGCGGTGACCAGGTCACAGTGACCGCGCCGACCGCCCCGCCTGCGGCGCCGCCGGCGTCGATGGTGGTCGAGCCGGTGGGCATGATGATCGCGGCGTGCGACGCCAACGGTGATGCGATCGTGACGCGCGACGAGATGAAACAGTGCGTCGCGCGCTCGTTCGCCGCGATCGACGTGGATCACAAGGGCTCGATCGGCTTCATCGATTACAGCGACTGGGCGCGCATCTATCTGGGCGATCCCAATGCGACGCCGGGCCCGTTCGATATGGATACCGACAACGACAACCGCATCACGCTGGCTGAGATGGACGCGCGCTTCGACGCGGTCTTCGACCGGCTCGATCGCGATCACGACGGCAAGCTGACGCGCGCCGAACTGCTCACCATCCGTGCCAATCCCGGCGGCTATGGCGGTGACGACCGCAAACACAAGAAACGGTGAGCTGCTCGCCGCGATTTGAGCGCGGCGCGGCTTCCCGCTAGGGCGCGCTCATGCCTCCCCGTTTCGAATTCACCATCCACGCCACCGACGGCAAGGCGCGCGCCGGCACGATCGCGATGCGCCGCGGCGCAATCCGCACGCCGGCCTTCATGCCGGTCGGCACCGCCGCCACCGTCAAGGCGATGAAGCCGGCCGACGTGCGCGCGACCGGCGCCGATATCATCCTCGGCAACACCTATCATTTGATGCTGCGCCCCGGCGCCGAGCGCGTCGCGCGGCTGGGCGGGCTGCACCAGTTCATGCGCTGGGAGCGGCCGATCCTGACCGACAGCGGCGGCTATCAGGTGATGAGCCTCGCCGATCTGACGAAGCGCAGTGAGGACGGGGTGAGCTTCAAGAGCCATCTCGACGGCACGCGGCACATGCTGAGCCCCGAGCGCTCGACCGAAATCCAGCGCCTGCTCGGTTCGGACATCGTGATGGCGTTCGACGAGCTCGTGCCGACCACCTCGACGCGCGAGGTGCAGATTGCGGCGATGGAGCGATCGATGCGCTGGGCCCGGCGCAGCCGCGAGGCGTTTCTCGGCGGCTGCGCGCATGCCGAGAATGCCGCGCAATTCGGCATCCAGCAGGGCGCGCTCGATGAGGGGCTGCGCAAGGCCTCGGCCGGTGCCCTGCTCGATATCGGGTTCGACGGCTATGCGGTTGGCGGGCTCGCGGTGGGCGAGGGGCAGGAGGCGATGTTCGCCTGCCTCGATTACGCGCCGGGCCAGCTCGATCCCGCCAAACCGCGCTACCTGATGGGGGTGGGCAAGCCCGATGATATCGTCGGCGCGGTCGAGCGCGGCATCGACATGTTCGATTGCGTGCTGCCCACGCGCTCGGGGCGGACGGGGCAGGCGTTCACCCGGACAGGCCCGATCAATATCCGCAATGCGAAATTCGCCGAGGATCAGGGGCCGCTCGATCCGGCCTGCGTCTGCCCAGTCTGCAGCCAGTTCAGCCGCGCCTATCTCCATCACCTGGTGCGCGCCGGCGAGATCCTGGGCGCGATGCTGATGACCGAGCACAATCTCTTTTTCTATCAGGCGCTCATGACCGATCTGCGTGCCGCGATCGTGGAAGGGCGCCTCACGGGGTTCGCAAACGGCTTCCGTGCGTTATATCAGGGGCGAAGTAGCGAGTAGGAGCGAGGCGTGGCTGCCGACGACGACGAGTGCAACGAGATCATCGCGGCCGCGCGCGCGGCCAAGCATCACCACGAAGCGGCGTCAGGCAAACCCGAGCCCTCGCGCAAGCGCAACTGGGATGCGGCGGCGATCGGTGTGGGCGCAGCGATCGGATCGGCGGCCGTCGCCGCGGCGGTGATTTTCGCCAATCGCGGCAAGAAGAAATAGCCGCGCCGGTCATTCCGCAGCCGGAAAATTACGTTAACCATCAAGTGTTTCGCCGCGATACACGGCGAAATCGGCAGGCGCGCGAGGGCGGTTTCGGCGCTATGGCGCGTGCCGCGCCTCGATCTTTCGTCGGGCGCGACGGAGCAGGCCGGGTTGCGTTCGACGTTGCAGACATGGCTGGTTGCATTGCGCATGGCCGCCGTCCGGGCCGGGCGGCGCGGTCTGCTGGCGCTCGCCGGGCTGCTCTGCTTCGCGGTGTCGGCGCACGCCGCCTTGATCGCGATTGCGGCAAACACGCCGGCGCCACCGCCACCGCCGCAGATCGAAAGCGGCTATGAGACCGAGGATCATTTTCCCGGTTCCGCGCTGCTGTACGTCGCCGATGAGGATGCTGCCCCGACCCATGGCGTGACCGGCACGACGATGCTGCCCAACCTGCCCATCCCCGCCGATGCGCAAGTGCCGACGGGTGACGGTTCGGTGATCGCCGCGCGAGCCTTTTCGATAGCCGCCGCCAGCACGATCGATCGCGGCCGCGCGCTCGAATGCCTGACCGCGGCGATCTATTACGAAGCGGCGACCGAGCCCGATGCCGGGCAGCAGGCGGTGGCGCAGGTGATCCTCAACCGCGTGCGCCACCCGGCCTTCCCGAACACCGTGTGCGGCGTGGTCTATCAGGGATCGGAACGCACGACCGGCTGCCAGTTCAGCTTCGCCTGCGACGGATCGATGGGACGCACGCCGTCGCGCCCATACTGGCTGCGCGCGATGAAAGTCGCCGCCGCCGCGCTCAATGGCCACGTCATGGCCGGCGTCGGGCTGGCGACGCATTACCATACCTATGCTGTAACCCCGTCCTGGAATCGCGACCTCGTGATGACCGGCGTGTTCGGCGCGCATTTCTTCCATCGCTGGCAAGGCTGGTGGGGCACGCCCGCCGCATTCAGCCAGGCCTATCGCGGCGGCGAGCCGTTCCCGGGCCCGCATCCGCGCCCGGCGACGCAGCCGCTCGCGCCGCTGGTCATGGCCGCCGCGGCACGCGTGCCGGTGGACGCGCAGCCGGCCGCGCCGTTGCCCGCCCCTACCAATCTCGCCGCGATCCAGCCCGCTTATCGCGACACGAGCGTGATGAAGCCGGCAGCCGGCGGCGACACGTCGCTACCGGGCGATTCGCAGATCCTCGACAAGTGGAAGGATAGCGGTCAGCCGTTGCGCTGAGTCTGCCGCCGCGTGGGAAGTTGTTAACCACCCCGGCGATATGCGCGCCCTTGGGTACGCGGTCGATCGCGAGGGGGCGGACATGCGGGAGAGCACGGCGGTTTCCGGAAGACTCCGGTCGGATCGCCCGCTGACGGCGGATGGCCTTTCGGCCAGTCTGTTGTGGCTGGCGATCCTGCCGCTGCTCGGCGGCGCGGCGATGCTGTTCTTCGCCTCGGGCTTCAGCATCCAGGATTCCAGCCTGCCATCCAAGATCGCTTTGTACCTCGCCGCCGCCGCCATCGCCCAGATCACCTTGTTGCGCCAACTGTGTCCGCGCCTCTCGCGCATGCTGGTCGGGCTTGCGCAGATGGGGGCGATATCGACCATGGGCATGCTGCTCGCTTACGCCGCCGCGCGGCTGGACACGCCGCTGGTCGATGCGCAGCTGCTCGCGATCGATCGCGCCATCGGATATGATTGGCAGGCTTATGCGGGGTTCATCGCCCGGCACCGCACGATCGCCTTCGTCCTCGATCATGCCTATATGCTGATCTTCGGCCTGCCGCTGCTGGCGATCGCGCCGCTCGCGCATGCGCGGCAGTTCCGGGCGATCGATCGCTATCTGATCGCGACCGTGGTCGCGCTGGTCCTCACCATCGCCATCTTCGCGTTCTGCCCCGCGCTTACCGCGTGGGATCATCTGGGGATGACGCCGGAAGCGCTGCGGCCCTATCTCTATCTGCCCAATGCCAGCGCCGGCTGGGAATATGATCTGCTGGAAATCCGCGCCGGGCGCGGGCTGACTCTGTACAACACGCAAGGGTCCGGGCTCGTCGCCTTTCCCAGCTTCCATGCGATCGCGGCCTTGCTGTTCGCCGCGGCGCTCTGGCCGCTCCGCGCCCTGCGCATTCCCGCCGCGGTCGCGTGCGCATTGGTCATCCTGTCCGCGCCGATCCTGGGCGGACATTACGCGATCGATCTTCTGGCCGGCGGCGTGATCGCGGCGGTAAGCGTGATCGCGGCGGCACGGCTGGAAGCCGTCCTGCACCGCGCCGCGAGCCGGCTGGGCGATCGCGGCGAGGCCGTGGCCGCGTTCGCCTAGGCCGGATTGACATTCAGCGGGGAGGTCCAGAGCGGGACGATTTCGGTTTGATCTGCTCCCCCGCGAAGGCGGGGGTCCAGAATCCCACGCGTTGTCGCCCGAGACTCTGGACCCCCGCCTTCGCGGGGGAACAGGGCGTGATTCCACCAGGCATCATCTCGCTCTACAATCCCTCACTGGCGGGGGCATGCGCGACCTCGCGCCCTCCCCCTCGCGGCAAAGATCGGTAAATGGCGATCCGTCCGTCCTAGGCCGTCAGCTCCCCGGCGCGAGATACTTGTCGAACCAGGCGATCGTGCGCTTGGCGACGTCGGCCGAATGCTCCGGGTTGCGGATGCCGTGCCCTTCGTCCGGATAGATCACCAGGCTGGCCGGCACGCCCATGTCCTTCAGCGCGTGCCAATATTCGACCGACTGGGTCGGCGGCACCTCGATGTCGCGCTCGCCGACATAGATGAAGGTCGGCGTCTTCGCCTTCTTGATGAAATAGATCGCCGAGCAATCCTCATATGCCTTGGGATCGTCGTACATCGTCTTGCCGAAATAGGGCAGCATCCACTGGTCGATGCCGTTGGTACCGTAATAGCTGATCCAGTTGGAAAGTCCCGCGCCGGCGACGATCGCCTTGAAGCGGTTGGTCTGCGTGTTCGCCCACATCGACATGAAGCCGCCATAGCTGCCGCCGGTCAGGCCGAGGCGCTTGTCGTCCACCGGCGCGACCTTCTCCACGGCGTCGATCCCGGTCAGGATGTCGCGCAGGTCGCCGCCGCCGAAATCGCGCTTGTTGGCGGCGGTGAATGCCTCGCCCTGGCCGTAGCTGCCGCGCGGATTGGGCAGGAAGACGTAATAGCCGGCGTCGAGCAGGGCCGTGGTGGCACCACGGGACACGTAGCCCGGAACGTTCGCCGCGGCGGGGCCACCATGGACGATGGTGATCATCGGCGCCTTCTTCGCCGGATCGGCATTGGCCGGCGCGAGCAGCCAGCCCTGCACGGTGAAACCGTCATTCTTCCACGTCACGCTCTGCGCGCGCACCAGGGCGGGCAGGCCGTCATTGTCGTGCGTGAGCTGCATCGCCGGACGCGCGCCGCCGCCGACATACAGCGCCGGCGCGTGCTCGTAATCCTGCACGGCGGCGGCATAGGTCTGGCCGTCGGCCGAGAAGGCGGCGCGGCCGTCACCGGCGGAGAAGCTGGCGGGCTTCTCCCATAGCACCTTCGCGCCCGTGCCGGGCACATAGCTGGCGACCTGCGCCTTGTCCCCGGCCAGGCGCACTTCGCGGATGCCGCCGGCGGTCCAGGCGATCGAGGTGATCGTCGCCTTGTCGCCCGCGCTCTGATTGGCGGGGGTGCCGCCCGCGAACGGGACGGTCCACAGGTCGCCGCCGATCGAGCCGAAATCGCTCATCAACCCGCCGATATAGGCGACGGTCTTTCCGTCGGGCGAGACGCGCGGCATGTTGATCTGCGTCTTCGGCGCGGCGATCTGGCGCACCTCGCCGGTTCGCGCATCGATCGCGTCGAGCGTCGCGACCCACCAATTGTCGTCGCCATTGCCGATCGCCGAGGTCGCGACGAAGCCGTTGCCGTCGGGCGTCCAGGCATATTCGTAAATGTACCGGTCGGCGGGCGAGACCGGCTTCACATCCGCGGAGCCGACCGATCCGCCGGCGTCGAACACCGCGATGCGCTGTTCGTCGTTCTTCTCGCCGATCTCGCCGATCTGGCGCACGCCGGCCTGGGTCGCGCCCGATTCCTTCGCCGCACCGATCGTGACGAGAAGCGCGATGCGCTTGCCGTCGGGCGAGAAACGCGGCGTCTGCGCGATGCCGGGGATCGTCGCGACGACGCGGCTCTTCGCGCCCTCCGCCACCATCAGCTGTTCACTTCCTGCGGCGCGGTCGCGCGCGAGGAAGGCGATGGCTCCGTCGCTCGAGAAAGTCAGGCCGGCATAGCTGCATTTGGTGCAGGGATCGATCGTGCGGAGGATCTTGCCGGTCTTGGCCGAGCGGACGACGATCGCGGCATGGTCGCCCGCGCTTTCCATATCGGCGATCACATCCCCCTTGGGCGCGATGGCGATGCCGGCATAGCCATGGAGCGGCGCGGCAAACGCGGGGGACGCGCTGGCGAGAAGGGCGGCGGCGAGGGCGATGCGCATGGGCGACTCCATGGGGAAGGAGAAAGAATGTTGCGATTGGTAGCACCAATCGTGCGCGCCGCAATGGAAACGGGCCCCGTCGTCGCCAACGGAGCCCGCGCAGTTTATCCCGGGGGTGTCGTTACTTGCAGGTCACGCTGCCCTGATCGACCGACTTGCCGAGCACGGCGCCGCCGGCCGCACCGAGCAGCGTGCCCAGCACTTCCGATCCGCCCGGCGCGATGACGTTGCCGAGCACGCCGCCGGCGATGCCGCCGACGATCAGGCCGGTGGTGCCGTCCGAGCGGCGGCAATAATAGCGCCCGTCATTGCCGCGATAGACGCGGTCGTTGCGGCCCAGGCGCCGTTCGCGCCCTCCCTCATGATAATAGCGATCCGCATAATAGCCGTTATAGCTGGGATCGGGGTGATTATAGTCATAACGGCTATAGCCGCGATCGCTCGCATAGCCCGGGCCTTCGTCGCCGACGCAGCCGCCGAGCATCGCTGCGGCGCCGAGCGCCGCCACCAGATATCCGCGCATCCTGAACCTCCTCATGCTTAGGACAGGAAGGGTAACCCAGTCGGGGCGAAATGGTTGCGTGGGCGTAACGCCCCGCCGGGATTGCCGCAGCCGCCTTGCGCCCGGCCTTCCGCGCCGCTAGGCACGCTGTCGCCTCGGCGCGCGGGTATAGCACAATGGTAGTGCAGCAGCCTTCCAATCGTGGAAATCCGCATTTCATTATATCCCATAGCGTTTCAAAAGTAAGCTTTTACAGTCGCTTACTTTAAATCGACGTCCCATTTGGTACGATCGGATTTGGCTCAATCTCGCGGGATTGTGAGCCAAATCGGAGCCAAATTATGCCGACGATTCATCTGACGGACGTAAGCGTGAAAGCGCTCAAGGCGTCCCAAAAAAGCGTTACCTATTTCTCTGATCAGACGCCGGGGTTCGGGATCAGGGTCGGCAAGCGGAGCCGAACCTGGATCGTAATGCGCGGACGAACTCGTGAGCGGATTTGGATCGGGACCTATCCCCAAACCTCGCTCGCTGATGCGCGCAAAAAGGCGATGCAGCTACTCGGCACCGAAAAGTCACCGGTGAAGCCAAAGGTGAAAACCTTCAGAGAGGCGCGCACCCAATTTCTCGACGAGTTCTTCCGCGGCAAATCGGCGGCCTGGAAGCGCAATGTGACAACGTATTTGACGGTCTGTTTCAAGAAACTCGATCATCACAAACTCGACGAGATCAAGGATCACGAGATCAAGGCCTGCCTCGATGCGGTGCACGAGACGCCCTCACAGCAATTGCACGCGTTTCGAGCTATGCGCTGCTTCATGCGCTGGTGCGTCCGACCGCCACAGCGTTTTATCAAGCATTCGCCGATGGAGGGATATCCGCCGCCGGGTAAGGATCGGAAGAAGACGCGGATCCTCAATGACCAGGAATTGAAAGCGGTGTGGCTCGCTGCTGACACCTATCCGCATAGCGTCATCCGCCTCATCATCCTGTGGGGTACTCGCCGATCGGAAACATGCGTTATCGAACGATCCTGGGTTATCGACCGCGTGCTGACTATTCCCGGAAGCGCAACCAAAAACGGTCGTGACCACGCCATTCCCCTCCTTCCGGTCGCACAGTCTCTGTTGGACGGCATGCCGGCGCAGGAGTGCTATTTTCTGCGTTCGCGTTGGGCTCATAGTCACCTCTCGCGAGAAGGGCTTTCGAAAGCGCAAAAAGAGGTCATGGAACGGTCCGGCACATCAGGTTGGACCCTGCATGATCTTCGTCGCACGTTTCGCTCAAACATGGCGCGACTACGAATTACTCGGGAGACATGCGAAGCGCTGATCAATCACGCACCAAGAGTGCTGGATGAAATCTATGATCGCTACGACCGCCTGGACGAGAAGCGCGAGGCGCTGGAACGCTACGAGGCGTTTGTGATGAAACTTATTGGCGTCGAATATAGCCCGGCTGTTTCAGGGGGGATGTCGGTCGGTTCCGTAGGAACATTTGCCGGCAACTGCTCAGACGAAGTGATGCTTGCTGCGAAGATGCTGGTTGCAAAACACTTCGCCGACCTTGTCGGCGATCCAGCAATACTGATGGCGATGATGGACCTCAGGCACAAGGCAACTACGGAGAACGATTCAGTCTCACTTCTCGCTTCGCTGCCGCCGACCGGGTCGAATAGCACCGAGCGTCGGCCTCTACTCCACGCACCTAGTCTTGCTCGTGCGACCAGCGACACGCCTCCGGAAGCACCAAGACGAGTTTCAGCCAGTCGATAATGCAATACGGGCGCGCATCTTTAAGGCATGCAAGCGCCTGCCAGCGCGCCTGAAACTTCAGCAACGCCCCCCTAATCAAGGCGTAAAGGGAGAGCGAACCTGACGCCTGAAACCGTGACCTCCTGGCAACCAGCCTATAATCAACTGCCGTTGCGTCGGCGACGGCAGTTCACAATCGTGCTCGACTCAGCGCCCAGAGGCTATCGAGTTTCGCTGGTGTAGGGACGAAAGAAATCAGACCCCGCCCAATGCGGCACGACGACAGGTACCGCTCGCCCTTTTGTCCAGCTGGACGCGGCATTGACGTCGCCATGTCCGGTGTATGCGGCAATGTAAGGATAGGGATAGACAGGTCGGCTCCGGGTCGGACCGACCGACGCCCCGGCGGGAGGAATCGGGGGGCGACCTACGCCCGCGCCGGGTGTGCCCGGCAACGACGTCGTGCCGGGCAACGGCTGCGCAGATCCTCGGGGGCCTCCCGGTAACCCGAACTGGCTTTGCTCCCTCGGCTTGGCGCTGCGCGTGTCTATTCCGTCCGGCGATGCGTTTCTCTCGACCCACGCCATCATCGGCGTCAGCAGATCGAACTGACTCGGGCCTTCGCCACCCGAGCAATGGCCCATCCCAGGCATGAGGTAGAGCCGCTCAAAGGCTTGCGCGACCTTCTCGCCCATCTGACGCCGCACCGCATCGTGATAAGCGATCGTGTTGAGCGGCGAGATATGCGGATCCGCCCAGCCGTGGAAGAGAATGAGCTTTCCCCCGCGCCGGGCAAAGGCAGACAAATCCGGGTTGGTGGAGTCGAAATATGCGTGGCGCTCGCGCAGCCGGTCGAATGTCGCCCGATCGAATTTCACGTCCTGGACACGCGCGGGCAGCCCATCCGGAAAAATCAGGTTCGCCATCGCGCCTTCAGCGATCATCGTGCTGAAGATCGGCTCTCCCGCGCTCCGTGGGACATAAACGCCGGCCCAAAGCAGTTCGGAGCCATATTGCGGCCCGCCTTGCGTCAGGCGCTCGCCGGTCGTCGGATCACGCGGGCCATCGTAAAAGCGTTGGGCGACCGCCGCCTCCTCAGACGTCAGGCATCTCGCCGGGTCTTCACCGGCGGCACAGACGATCGTCTTCGGATCGAAGCGGCATTCGGTCGGCGCGGAGATCAGGCCATCGACCTGACCGTCCAGCGCGTCGCACGCCTTGAGAACGGCGGCATGGAGGATCGGCAGGCGCGGCGCGAGGAGGACTGCCTTGCCG
>Ga0153956_1000959_pt1 | contig 28612 bp, 26 predicted proteins | sample TSFL040MetaG_FD_104704 | JGI IMG/M metagenome (GOLD analysis project Ga0153956, IMG submission 104704) | Attine ant fungus gardens microbial communities from Florida, USA - TSFL040 MetaG | ecosystem: Host-associated > Fungi > Mycelium > Unclassified | place: USA: Florida, Wekiwa Springs... | reverse complement strand
CCTGCTCTGGCCGCACTTCATGGAACGCTTCGGCGCCGCCTTCGGGATCGCCTTCGGGATCGAGGGGCTCTTCTTCTTCCTCGAGGCGATCTTCCTGGCGATCTACATCTACGGCTGGAAGCGGGTCCCGGGCTGGCTCCACTGGTGGTCCGGCGTGCCGATGTTCGTCACCGGGATCGGCGGCGCCTTCTCCGTCGTCGCCGCCAACTCGTGGATGAACCAGCCGCAGGGCTTCGTCCTCGACGCCGCCGGAAAGGTGACCGAAGTCGAACCGTTCCAGGTCATCTTCAACCCGGCGACGCCGTACGAGGTCCCGCACATGATTCTCGCCGCCTACATGGTGACCGGCTTCCTGGTCGCCTCGATCTACGCGGTCGGGATGCTGAAAGGGCGCCGCGACCGGCTCCACCGCCTCGGCCTGATCATCCCGCTGACGATCGCCTGCATCGCCACCCCGCTGCAGCTCCTGGTCGGCGACACGGCGGCGCGCGCGGTCGCCAAACACCAGCCCGCCAAGTTCGCGGCGATGGAGTGCATCCAGGAAACCGGCGGCCACCAGACCGAGTACCTGGGCGGCATCTGCACCGCCGACGGGGTGAAGCTGGCGATCCCGATCCCGGACCTCGACTCGTTCCTGGTCGGCTTCAGCGCCGACACCAAGGTCACCGGCCTCGACTCGATCCCGCCCGACGAACGGCCGCCGGTCAACACCCTCATCCACCTCGCCTTCGACACGATGGTCGGGATCGGCTCGGCGCTGATGCTGCTGGCGCTGTGGCTTGCCTACCTGGTCTACCGGCGGCGCGAGATCCCGACCGGCAACTGGTTCCTGAAAGCGGTCGCGGCCTCCGGAGTCGGCGCGATCCTGGCGCTGTGGTCGGGCTGGATCGTGACCGAGGTCGGGCGCCAACCGTGGATCGTCTACCACTACATGAAAGTCTCGGAAGCGGTGACCGACGCGAACGGCATCTGGGGCGCCTTCATCTTCACCCTGCTCCTCTACATCGCGCTCGGCACGATCGCCGTGGCGGTCCTGCGGCGGATGTCGCGGCGCTGGCGCGAAGGCGGCGGGGGCGCGGCGGAGGAGTCCCCGGGGCCGTACGGGCCGCTCGGCCGGGAGGCGGGGACGTGAGCACGGCGGCGGCGGTGATCCTCTGGGTCGGCGCGACCTTCTACGCGATCTTCGGCGGGGCCGACTTCGGCGGCGGCTTCTGGGACCTGATCGCGGGCGACGCGCAGGCGGGCGAGCGGCCGCGGCTGGCGATCCAGCGCTCGCTGACCCCCGTCTGGGAGGCGAACCACGTCTGGCTGATCTTCATCCTCGTCGTCCTCTGGACCGCCTTCCCGCAGGCCTTCAGCGCGATCTTCACCACCCTCTACGTGCCGCTCGTCGCGGCGGTGCTGGGGATCGTCCTGCGCGGCTCCGGCTTCGCCTTCCGCACGTCGGTGGAGGGCCCGCGGGAGCGCCGCGCTGCCGGTGCCGTCTTCGCCCTCTCCTCGGTGATCACGCCGTTCTTCATGGGCACCGTGGTCGGCGCGATCGCGGTCGGCAACGTCCCCGCCCACGGCAACGGCGACGCCTTCTCGACCTGGCTGGCGCCCGCCCCGCTCTTCTTCGGCGCGATGTTCGTGGCGACCGGCGCCTACCTCGCCGCGGTCTTCCTGGTCGGCGACTCGCGCCGCGCCGCGGACCGCGAGATCGAGCGCTACTTCGAGCGGCGCGCCCTCGCCGCGGGCGTCGTCGCCGGGATCTTCGCCGTCATCGGCCTGATCGCCCTCCACTCCGAAGGCCACTACGTCTACGACCGCCTCGTCCACGAGGGGCTGCCGCTGGTGATCGTCTCCGCGGTCTGCGGCCTCGGCATGCTGGCCGTGCTGCTGAGCGGCGGCCGCCTGCTGCTGCGACCGCTGGCGGCGGGCGCGGTGATCGCGGTGATCTGGGGCTGGTTCGTCGCCCAGTTCCCCTACCTGCTGCCGACCAGCCTGACGATCAGCCAGGGCGCCGCCCCCGACGCCACCCTCGCCGCGATCTTCGTCGTCTTCGGCATCGCCGTGGTCGTCGTCCTGCCCGCCCTCCTGGTGCTCTTCGTGATGGCCCAGAGCGACCTCCTCGAACACGATCACTGAGCGCCGCTAGGCTCCCCGGCGTGGAGATCCGCGCCGTGCTCTGGGACATCGACGGGACCCTCATCTCCACCGGGGGCGCCGGGGCGGTCGCCTGGCAACGCGCCTTCGCCGAGCTCTACGGGGTTGCGGCGAACATCGACGAGCACACCCGCGCCGGGATGACCGACCCGGAAATCACCGCGATCATCTTCGCCGAGGTGGTGGGGCGGGAGGGGACCCCGGAGGAGCACGCCGCGGTCGTCGCCAAGTACCTCGAGCACATGCCCGCGGCGGTCGCCGAGTCGGAGGGATACGAGGTGATGCCGGGGATCGCCGCGATCCTGCCGCGGCTGGCGGCGGCCGGGGTCGCGCTGGGGATCGTCACCGGCAACGTCGAGGCGGCGGCCCGGATCAAGCTCGCCCGCGGCGGCCTCGACCGCTACTTCGCCTTCGGCGGCTACGGCTCCGACGCGCGCGATCGGGTCAAGGTGACCGAGTGGGCGATCCGGCGCGGCGGGGAGCTCGCCGGCGCCCCGTTCGACCTTGCCGCGACGATCGCCGTCGGCGACACCCCGCGCGACGTCAGCGCCGGCCACGGTGCCGGCGTCCGCGTGGTCGGCGTCGCCACCGGCGCCTACTCGGTCGCCGAGCAGGAAGCGGCGGGCGCCGACTGGGCCATCGCCGACGTCACGAAAGGCTTCCCGGCCTAGTGGAGCGGCGGCTCGAGGACCTGGCGCGGCTGCGGCGGGTGCGGGACCGGATCGACCGCGAGTACGCGCGGCCGCTGAACGTCGAGGCGCTCGCGGCGGGCGCGCACATGTCCACCGGCCACCTCAGCCGCCAGTTCCGCGAGGCCTTCGGCGAGTCGCCCTACAGCTACCTGATGACCCGCCGGATCGAGCGGGCGATGGCACTGCTCCGCCGCGGCGACCTCAACGTCACCGAGGTCTGCTTCGAGGTCGGCTGCTCCTCGCTCGGCACCTTCAGCACCCGCTTCTCCGAACTGGTCGGGATGTCGCCGAGCGAGTACCGCCGGGCGGAGGCGGGGACCGTGGCCGGGATGCCCTCCTGCGTCGCCAAAGGCGTGACCCGGCCGATCAGGAATCGAGAAGCGCCGGGCGCGGGGCACCTCTAACGTCCCGCCGATGCCGAAGACGAAGCAACGCGCCGCCGCCGACAGCCACGACCTGATCCGCGTCCACGGGGCGCGCGAGAACAACCTCAAGGACCTCAGCGTCGAGCTGCCGAAGCGGCGGCTGACCGCCTTTACCGGGGTCTCCGGCTCGGGCAAGAGCTCGCTCGTCTTCGCCACCATCGCGGCCGAGTCCCAGCGCCTCATCAACGAGACCTACAGCGCCTTCGTGCAGGGCTTCATGCCGAGCCTGGCGCGCCCCGAGGTCGACGTGCTGGAAGGGGTGACGACGGCGATCATCGTCGACCAGGCGCGGATCGGCAGCGATCCCCGCTCCACCGTCGGCACCGCCACCGACGCCAACGCGATGCTGCGGATCCTCTTCAGCCGGCTCGGCGAGCCGCACGTCGGCCCGCCCGCCGCGTTCGCCTTCAACGTCCCCTCGGTGCGCGGCAAAGGCGCGCTCACGGTCGAGAAAGGCGACGGCAAGACGGTCGCCAAGAGCTTCAGCCGGGCGGGCGGGATGTGCCCGCGCTGCGAGGGCCGCGGCAGCGTCTCCGACCTCGACCTGGCCCAGCTCTTCGACGAGTCCAAGTCCCTGGACGAGGGTGCGCTGACCATCCCCGGCTACAAATCCGGCGGCTGGAACTACCGCATGTACACCGAGTCGGGCCTGGTCGACCCGGCCAAGCCCATTCGTAAATACACGAAGGTGGAACGCAAGGCCTTCCTCCACCAGGAGCCGACGCGGATGAAGATCGCCGGGATCAACATGACCTACGAAGGGCTGATCCCGCGGATCGAGCGCTCGATGCTGTCCAAGGACACCGAGGCGATGCAGCCGCACATCCGCGCCTTCGTCGAGCGTGCCGTCACCTTCGCCACCTGCCCGGAGTGCGACGGGACGCGGCTCGCCGAGGCGCCGCGCACGTCCCGGATCGGGGGCCTCAACATCGCCGACGCCTGCGCGATGCAGATCTCGGACCTGGCCGAGTGGGTGAGGGGGTTGGATGAGCCCGCGGTCGCGCCGCTGCTCGTGGCGCTCGGCGAGGCGCTCGACTCCTTCGTCGAGATCGGCCTCGGCTACCTCTCCCTCGACCGCTCCTCGGGGACGCTCTCCGGCGGCGAGGCGCAGCGGGTGAAGATGGTGCGCCAGCTCGGCTCGGCGCTGACCGACGTCACCTACGTTTTCGATGAGCCGACGATCGGCCTGCACCCGCACGACATCGAGCGCATGAACGAGCTGCTGCTGCGGCTGCGCGACAAGGGCAACACGGTGCTGGTGGTCGAGCACAAGCCGGAGACGATCGCGATCGCCGACCACGTCGTCGACCTCGGCCCGGGCGCGGGCACCGCCGGTGGGACGGTCTGCTTCGCGGGCGACGTCGCCGGGCTGCGCAAGTCGAAGACCCTGACCGGGCGCCATCTGGACGACCGGGCGCGGCTGAAGGACGAGGTGCGGGCGCCGGCCGGAGCGCTGGAGGTGTGCGGCGCCGACACCCACAACCTGCAGGCGGTGGACGTCGACATCCCGCTCGGCGTGCTGGTCTGCGTGACCGGAGTGGCGGGCTCGGGCAAGAGCTCGCTGATCCACGGCTCGGTGTCCGGGCGCGACGGCGTGGTGGCGATCGACCAGGCGCCGATCCGCGGCTCCCGGCGCAGCAACCCGGCCACCTACAGCGGCGCCCTCGACCCGATCCGCAAAGCCTTCGCCAAGGCGAGCGGGGTCAAGCCGGGCCTCTTCAGCGCCAACTCGGAGGGCGCCTGCCCGGGCTGCAACGGGGCCGGGGTCGTCTACACCGACCTGGCGATGATGGCCGGCGTCGCCACCGTCTGCGAGGAGTGCGGTGGCAAGCGCTTCCAGGCCTCGGTGCTGGAGCACAAGCTCGGCGGGCGGGACATCGCCGCGGTCCTGGCGATGTCGGCGGGCGAGGCGGCGGAGTTCTTCGGCGGCGGCGGAGACGACGGCGCCGCGGGCGAGGCGAGCGTCCCCGCCGCGCGCCGCATCCTCGACCGCCTCGTCGACGTCGGCCTCGGCTACATCACCCTGGGACAGCCGCTGACCACCCTCTCCGGCGGCGAGCGCCAGCGTCTCAAGCTGGCGACGCAGATGGGCGAGAAGGGCGACGTCTACGTCCTCGACGAGCCGACCACCGGCCTCCACCTCGCCGACGTCGAGCAGCTCCTCGCCCTCCTCGACCGCCTCGTCGACGCGGGCAAGTCGGTGATCGTGATCGAGCACCACCAAGCGGTGATGGCCCACGCCGACTGGATCGTCGACCTCGGCCCCGGCGCGGGCCACGACGGCGGTCGGGTCGTCTTCGAGGGCACGCCCGGCGACCTGGTGGCTGGGCGGTCGACGGTCACGGGCGAGCACCTCGCGGCGTACCTCGGCGGCTGAGGGGCGGGACTGGCGCGGGGTGGGGGACGGGCCCGGGCCCGTGGCCCCTGCGGCCGTCCGAGGTGCGCCCCGGGTGCCCTGGGCGCCTCATGGGGGGTCCTGGCAGGCTGTGACCCCCATGAGGCGCCCAGGACGTGAGGCTTTACGGGGGAAGACGTCAAGGGTTCGTCACGAAGACGCCGGGGGCGTCACACCTCCCGGCCCCTCCCGGCCCCTGCGGGACCCCGGCCCGGACCGCGTTCGCAGTTAGCGACACATGTTGTCGCTAACTGCGAACTCACCTCCGGGGGGACCCTTTCGGAGACCGGGATCGAGGGTCCGGATCGCGCTGCTGCAGCGCGATGGCGACGTCCGGGGAAGACGGACGGAAGCGTGACGTTCCCGCCGTCTCTGTGACGAGGTCTGAGTTCGGTGACAGGTCCGTCCGTCCGCCGTGGCCCTCCCGGCACGGTCCATCCACCTCTCCCCCCGGGAACGGCCCGGGAGGGACGGCGGGGGTGACCCTGGACGAACCTCCCCGCAGTTCGTGAGGGAAGGGTCACCCCCGCCGTCCCGGCCACGCCTGCCCGAGCCGTGGGACGGGAGGGCCCGTCCCTTGTCCGTCTCCCTCCAGCTGTTCCTTATGCGCCCATGAAGCGCATAAGGAACAGCCAACCGGGGTCCTTCCACCGGCGGTCGTCCTTTCGCCCGGCTGCCGGACCTTAGGACGACCGCACGCTTGCGCCTCGGCGCCGCGGCTCGCCGAGCGGGAGGCACATGATCAGGAATCGAGAAGCGCGGGCGGTCGGGCGGGCCTAGGGTCGAAGGCATGGACATCAACATTCATTACGCCTTCCTCCCACACACCGACCCTGACAAATCGCTGGCGTTCTATCGCGACCTGCTCGGCTTTGAGGTTCGCAATGACGTCGGCTACAACGGCATGCGTTGGCTGACCGTCGGCCCGCCCGATCAGCCGACCTCGATCGTCTTGTACCCGCCCGAGGCCGAGCCCGGGATCACCGACGAGGAGCGGCGGACGATCGCGGAGATGATGGCGAAGGGCTCCTACGCGCGGATCACCTTCGCCTCGAGCGATCTCGACGGGACCTTCGAGCAGCTGCAGGCCGCCGACGTCGACGTGGTCGAAGAGCCGACCGACCAGCCTTATGGCGTGCGCGACTGCGCGATCCGCGATCCGGCGGGGAATCTGATCCGCATCAACCAGCTGGGCTGAGGCGGTCGCCTACGAGCGCTCGCAGCGGGCCTGGTAGATGCTCGTGAAGCCCTTCTCGAACCCGTTGCGGGCGGCGCGCAGGTAGAGGCGCCAGACCCGGATCCGTTCCGGCCCGGCCAGCTGGGTCGCCCGCTCCAGGTTCGCGTCCAGGCGCTCCGCCCAGTGGCGGAGCGTCTCCGCGTAGTCGAGCCGGAAGTCCTCGACGTGGTGGACCTCGAAGCCCGCCCGTTCGAGCGCCAGCAGCACCCGCGAGAGGTGGAGCGGCGCCGCGTCGGGGAAGACGTAGCGCTCGGAGAAGGCGCCCGCCTCGGCGTCGGTGTGACGGAGCCGCGCGATCGCGTGGTTCAGCAGCCGGCCGCCCGGCTCGAGCAGCGCCGCCAGGGTGCTCGCGTACTCGTCGATCTGGACCGAGCCGACGTGCTCCGCCATCCCGATCGAGGAGATCGCGTCGAAGCGCTCGCCGAGCAGGTCGCGATAGTCCATGACCCGGATCTCGACCTTGTCGCCGACGCCTGCCGCCTCGGCCCGCCGCCGCGCCTCTTCCGCCTGCGGCGCCGAGAGCGTGATCCCGACCACGTTGGCGCCGTACTCCTTGGCGGCGCGGATCGAGAAGCTGCCCCAGCCGCAACCGACGTCGAGCACCCGCTCGCCCGGCTCGATCGCGAGCTTCGTCGCCACCATGTCGAGCTTCGCTTCCTGGGCCTCCTCCAGCGTCTTCGCCCCGCTGCGGGAGAAGTTGGCGCAGCTGTAGGTCATCGACTCGTCGAGGAAGAGGGCGAAGAACTCGTTGGAGACGTCGTAGTGGTGGCGGACGGCGCGGGCATCGCGCTCCTTGCTGTGGCGGCGGCCGCTCGGCACCAGCTCGGCGGCGGGCCGCGGCGGCGGCGCGGTGATCCCGGCGGCGCGCACGGCGCCGAGCAGCAGGGCGCGCTTGTCGCCGCCGTCGAGCGCGGGCGGCTGCCAGCCGTCGAGCAGGGCGATCACGGCGTCGATGTCGTCGACCTCGATCTCGCCGGAGACGTAGGCGCGGCCGAGGCCGAGCTGGCCGGGGGCGCGCAGCGCGTGGGCGGCGGCGCGCGGCGAGCGCACCGTGAAGGTCGGGCGGGTGCCGTCCCCGGCGGTGGCGGGCAGCTCGGTGCCGTCCCAGAAGCGGACGGTGAAGGGGCGGTCGGGGATGCGCGCGGCGATCTCGCGGCGCAGCGGGGCGGTGGTGGCGAAGGGCATGGCGAGCGACCCTACTCGCCCGCGATTACGGGGGGATCTTCCGAACGCTCAAATCTAAATGTTTGCGTTTCTCGGCAACGGGTAAGGCTTCCGTCCCTATGATCGCCGGCCATGCCCGCGACGGAGAGCCGCCCACGTCCCCTGCCCAGTGACATCCAGCCGGTGGCGAACGAGACCCGCGACCGGATCATCACCGGCTTCGTCACCCTCGTCCCCTTCATCGCCCTGATCTTCGCCGCCTGGCAGGTCTGGGGACAGGCGCTGCACTGGAGCGACCTGCTCCTCTTCTTCGGCATGTACGTGCTGACCGGGCTGGGGATCACGGTCGGCTTCCACCGCCACCTCACCCACCGCTCGTTCAAGACCTACGGCTGGCTGCACGGCCTGCTCGGCATCCTCGGCTCGGCGGCGATCGAGGGCCCGGTCATCTCCTGGGTCGCCGACCACCGCAAGCACCACACCTTCAGCGACCAAGAGGGGGACCCGCACAGCCCCCACGTCGACCACGGCCACGGCTGGAGCGGCGCCCTGCGCGGCCTCGCCCACGCCCACGTCGGCTGGATCTTCATCCACACCCAGCGCGGCAACAAGGAACGCTTCGCCCGCGACCTGCTCGCGGACCCGATCATCTCCTGGGTCGACCGCACCTTCATCCTCTGGGCGGTCGTCGGCCTTCTCCTGCCGTTCGCGCTCGGCTGGGTGATCGGCGGCACCCTCTTCGCCGGCCTCACCGGCCTGCTCTGGGGCGGCCTCGTCCGCGTCTTCGTCCTCCACCACTTCACCTACAGCATCAACTCGCTCTGCCACTTCTTCGGCCGCCGCGCCTACGAGACCGAGGACCAGTCCCGCAACCTCGCCCTGATCGCGATCCCCACCCTCGGCGAGGCCTTCCACAACACCCACCACGCGTTCCCGACCTCCTCCACCCACGGCGTCGGCACCTGGCAGCTCGACATCTCGGCCCTGGTGATCGACGGCCTCGAGAAGGTCGACCTGGCCTGGGACGTGGTCCGCATCAGCCCCGAGCGCCTGGCCGCGAAGGCCGTCTGAGCCGCCGCACCGTCCCGGTGCCCCGCCTCAGGGCGCCGCTTTGCTTGCGTACCAGTCGATCCAGCCGCCGCAGGCCTGGCTCAGCGGCACCGTGCGGCGGGGTTCGGCCTTGGTGGCGACGAGCTCGCCGACGTACGCCTTGGCGTCCCAGCCGGTGAGGCTCTGCAGCCAGTCGGCGGGGGCGGCGTCGATCGTGAACTCGACCTTGCCGCCGGGGCTGTGGAACTTGCCCGCGGGCCAGAACTGGCCGTTGTTGTTGAGGCTGATCGAGCTGGGGCGCTGGCCGTCCAGCCCCGGGATCAGCTCTTCCTTGAAGCCCGGCGCGTTGATCGAGAGGGCGAAGGGGGAGAAGTACTGCAGCGAGAGGTTCCAGTCCCCGGCCGGCAGCTCGAGCGTCTGCGAGGTCGATTCGCCGGTTTCGAGGATCGAGCCGTCCGACCACATCGGTTTGGTCCCGATCTGGGTTTCGCCGAAGAGCGAGGCGGTGCCGCCGCTGCCCAGCAGGATGCGGACCTCGGGCGCGTTGCAGTGGGCCGGCGCGCCGGCCTCGGTGCCCTCGAGCAGGACGTGGCGGCCCCGCGGCGTCGGCCCGGTCCGTTCCCAGAGCACGAAGCTGGGCGTTTCCGCGATGCGCTTGAAGTTGGGCGGGTCCTGGCTGTTCCAGGCGCCGCGGCTGGTGATCACGTAGGGGAAGCGGTCCAGGGTGCCGCGGTTGAACGAGTCGAAGTCGATCGGCGAGTAGGCGTCGCCGGTGTCGAAGGGCTTTTCCGGGTTCGGCGAGACCAGCGGGTCGGGGAACTCGACCAGCGGCACGTGGGTGTCGGCGCCGAGCAGCTCGTAGGCCGCGTAACGGTCCTGCCCCGCGTAGAGCACCGGCTGCCCGTGGACGATCGGCAGGAACGCCTGCAACTGCCCCCCGTGCCCCGGCGGCCCCACCGAAGTGTCCCTGAGCACCAGGAACGTCGACCAGACGGCCCCGGCGAAGAACACCACCGCAAGCGCCGACCAGGCGACCCGGGCCACCCCCGTCGATGGGCCGAAAACCTGCCTATCTGTCCGGTTTTCGGCCCATCGACCGGGGGGGGCCTGGGACTTCGTCACGGATCTGCGGAAGGCCTCGGTCACCAGTGGGCGGGCGATCACCAGCATCGCCAGCGGGGCGATGATCATCAGGGCCTTGGCCTGGGAATAATCGCCGGTGAAGGGGAGGGAGGCGAGGTAGACGAGCGCGCCCGCGAGCAGCGCCAGCGGCACCGCGGCTTCGCGCCGCTGCATCCACCAGGCGACCGCGGCGAGCAGGGCGAGCACCGCGATCGCGCCCATCAGGCCGGGCAGCGGCGCGCCGCCGATCGCGTCGAGGCGGTAGTTGGCGGCGGGCCAGATCCCCAGCGTCTCGACCGGGGACACGGGGCCGTAGGTGTTCGAGCCCGCGACCTGATTGAAGGTCGAGCTGAAGCCGAACGGCCCGGCGATCGTCAGCGCGATCCCCAGCCCGGCGAGGACGAGGATGCCGAGCAGCACCCAGGGCCGCGTCAGGATGCGGGCGACCCGGCCCGGGCGCAGCGCCCGCCGGGTCGCGGGCTGCGCCGCCGCCCAGACGACGACGATCGCGATCGGCCAGGCGATCCCGGCGAACGAGTAGCAGAAGAAGATCCCGCCGGCGACGGCGACGAACGGCAGGGCCCAGCCGACCCGTGGCCAGAGCCCGCGCGGCGGCGCCTGCGGTCGCATCAGGTAGATCGCCACGGCGAGGACGAAGAGCGCCTCGGCGGTCTCCTTGAAGGCGGCCTGGGCGAAGTAGGAGGCGGCCATGTAGGTGACCGCGACGAGGGTCGCGCCGACGACGCGCCGCCGGCCGGCGATCTCGCGGATCGCGCCGAGCGCGGTCAGGCCGGTGAGGATGCCGATCGCGAAGATCTCGCCGACGAAGGCCTGGCCGAGGCCGAGGCCGGGGAAGGCCGCGGTGGCGACGGCGAGGCCGTGCGGGCCGAGCGGATAGCCGGGGTCGGGGGCCGGCCCGGTGCCGCTGCGCAGCCACTCGGCCCAGGCGAGGTGCAGGCCGAGGTCGTTGTTGAAGCCGACGCCGAGGAGCCCCCAGCGCCCGCTCACGGCGAAGGGGAAGGAGAGGACCAGGGCGATCGCGACCGCCGTCGCCAGGCCGACCCCGAGCGCCGCCGGCGCCGCGTACTCCCGCCGCCACGCGACCACCGCGGCGACGACGATCAGGGCGACGATGCCGAGCGTCGCGCTGGTGCCGTGGCCGGGGGCGCGCGCCAGGATCCCCGACACGGTGAGGATCGCGCCGAAGCCGACCGCGCCCTCCAGCCAGCACCATTGCCGCCGACCGGCGAGCGAGAAGGTGGCCCGCCCGACCAGGAGCGAGGCCAGCAGGATCAAGGCCGCCGAGGCGTAAGTCCCGATCATCAGCCGCCAAACCTATGGCAGCGGGCCGTCGGATGCGATCCGCGAGCGCCCCGCGCGGCGCCCGCTCAGAACCTCTCGGCCGCCGCTTCGAGCACCGGCCGCAGGTTCTCCCCCCGCAGCGGCGCGTCGTGGCCCGTCCCCACCACCAGCGGTTCCAGCTCCGCCAGTCGCCGCACGCTCCGCTTCGCCTCCTGGTGGTTCCAGGCCCAGGCCGGGTGGGGGACGCTCGCCTCGCCGGGCGGCAGCGGCCGGAGCCGCGCCGAGTCGACCAGGTAGACGACGTCGGAGACCAGCGCGACGCGGTCGCGCTCCCGCCACAGCCCGATCAGTCCCGGTGCGTGGCCGGGGAAGTGGAGCACCTTGAAGCCCGCCACCTCGTCGCCCTCGGTCACCGTGCCGTTGATCTTCACCGCGCCGCCGTCCCAGCGCCGCAGCAGCAGCGGGTAGAGCCGGCGCACCGGCGCCACCGGCAGCAGCGCGAGGTTGAAGTAGGGGGTGACGGCCTTGTCGCCTTCGGCGTCGGCGACCTCGTCGGGGTGACAGAAGACCGGCGCGCCGAGGTAGGGCGCGGTGCCGCGGTGGTCGGCGTGGGCGTGCCCGAGCACGATCCGCTTCAGCCCACCCAGCTCGCGTGCCGTCACCGCTGCCTGCTTGCGCATCGACTTGGTCCCGGCGTCGAACTGCACGACCCCGTCGCCATCCTCGATGAAGTAGATGTTCATCGCCCCGCGGATGTCTCCGCGCAGCAGCCACACGCCGTCGGCAACCCGGTCCAACGCCATGCCCGCAGTCTAGGGGGCTCTAGATGGGTGGTTCCCGCGCGGGCACGGGCCCGGTCCGTCGAACCGCCCGCGCCGGCTGTTCCTTATGCGCCTATGAGGCGCATAAGGAACAGCTGGAGGGACGTCCCTCCCGGCCCTCTCGTGGCGGCCCGGGCAGGCTGTGGCCGCCACGAGAGGGCCGGGTCTCGTGGGGAGGGGTGGAGGGTGCGTGAGGCCGCAGGGTCACGGGAGAGGGACGGGAGCCTCGCGGGAGGGACGGGAGCGTCACGAAGGAGGGACGGATCCCTCACCGATCCCGGACCTCGTGACGAAGATGCCGGGAACGTCACGCCTCCTCCCGTCTTCCTCATGCCTCGCGGGTCACGCCAGGAGGCGCGTTCGCAGTCAGCGACACATGTTGTCGCTAAGTGCGAACTCGGTCCCGGCCGGGACCCTCAGGGGGCCGGAAGTGTGACGTCCCCGGCATCTTCGTCAACGATCGGGCCGAGGTGTGGACCCTTGCGCGCGGGGACGTCACGTAAGTCCGACCTCCCCCCGTCCCTTTGACGGGATCCCGACCTCCCCCCGGTCCCCGTGACGGAGCCTCCCGGAAGACGTGAGGAACCCTCGACGCCTTCGCCGCAGGCCTCCCGTGCCCTGGGCTCCTCATGGGGGTCACAGCCTGCCCGGACCCCCATGAGGAGCCCAGGGCCCACCTCGGACGGCGGCAGGCGCCCCGGGCCTCCGCCTCGGACGGCCGCCCGGGCCACGGGCCCACCTCGGACGCCCGCCCGCCCCCCGCGCACCGCCCGTCCCCCGCCCAGCCCCCGATCCCTTCCGTGGAACTACACATCTAGGGTGTGCGCGTGCCCTACCTCTGGAGAATCGGGATGGTCGTGCTGGTTATCTGCCTCGTCGCCTCGATGGCGATCGCCGCCGTCCGCCTCGCGAGCACGCCGGAAGAAATCATCGGCGCCCACTTCCACGGCCTACCGCCCGCGTTCATCGAAGAGCACATGGCGGAATACGCCCCGACCCACGGCGGTTCCCGCCCGTAGGTCATCTAGTATCGATGCGGTACAACGGTGGGCGAGCGGAGGGAGGCGGCGTGTTCACTCGGATCGTGGTCGGGACCGATGGCTCCGACACGGCGGGGCAGGCAGTAGACCAGGCGATCGACCTGGCGAGGCTTTCGGGAGCGACGCTGGGCATCGTCAGCGCCTTCCAGCCGGTCTCGAAGCGGCGGATCCAGGGCGAGCAGGAGGGCGCCCCGGCCGACATCGCGCATGAGATCGGCCCGCGCGAGGACGTCAACCTGGTCCTCGACGCGGCCGCCGCGAAAGCCAAGGCAGCGGGGGTGGAGGTGACGACCCACCCGGTGCAGGACGACCCGGCCGACGCGATCCTGAACGTCGCCGAAGAGGTCGACGCCGACCTGATCGTGGTCGGCAACAAAGGCATGACCGGCGCCCGCCGCTACCTGCTCGGCAGCGTCCCGAACAACGTCTCCCACCACGCCCCCTGCAGCGTGATCATCGTCCGCACGACCTGAGCCCACGCCAGGGGACGCAAGCCGTCGCCCGGGTCGGAAGGTCGTCGGGAGGGTGACTCCGGGGCGGGGCCTACGGGACGCGCCGCGAGGCGGTCGGGGGCGTCGGCGCGAAGGCGGTCGCCCGCGCGGCGTCGATCAGGCCCGCGCCTTGGACCGTGCGGGGGTAGCCGAGGCCGCGGGCAGTGAGCTTGAGGCGCTTGGTCACCGCTTGCACCCGCGCTTTGCCTTTGAGGCTCTTGGGGATGACGCCGGCCGCCAGCATCAGTGCCACCGTGCCGGAGACGTGTGCGGCCGCCATCGAGGTCCCGGCGTAGTTGGTCGGGATCGTGAACTGGTTGGTGGCCCCCGGCTTCAGCGTCACCTGGTAGATCGGCCGCGAGAGGATCGAGGGGCAGCCCGCGGCCGGCGGCCCGCCGCCCGGCGCGACGACGTCGACGCCCTTGCCCGCCAGCGAGTAAGACCCGATGCAGCCGCCCTCGGTGGAGCCGCCGACGCCGATCACGCGCGGGCCGGTGGCGGGCTCGGAGACGCAGCTCCCGGTGCTCGACACGGCGGGGGAGAGGTTGCCGACCGAGGCGACCGTGACGATCCCGCGATCGTAGGCTTCGCGCAGCGCTTCGTCGACCTGCGGCACCCGCTCGCCACAGGCGAAGTTGAAGCTCATGTTGATGACCTGCGCGTGGCTGCGGATCGCGAAGCGGATCCCTTCGGCGATCCGGTTGGCGTACCCGACGTTGGCGCTGTCGAGGACGCGGACCGGGATCAGCTGGGCACCGTAGGCGATCCCGCTGAGGCCGATCCCATTGTTCGTCTGCTCGGCGATCGTCCCCGCCACGTGGGTGCCGTGACCGTTCTCGTCGAACGGCAGGCGGTCGTGGTCGACGAAGTCGTCACCGGGAAGGAACTGTTCGGGCGCGAAGTCGGGGCTGCGCAGGTACCGCTTGCCGTGGTCGCGATAGGCGATGCCGCTGTCGAGCACGGCGACGCGGACCCCCTGGCCGCCGGCACGGCCGTCGGCGATCAGGTTCGCCCAGGCGCCGACGACGTCGATGCCGCCGGGCGAGATCGGCAGCTTCGCGGTCGGGGTGCCGGTGTAAGCGAGGAAGTCCCACTGCTTCTGCGCCCAGTCGCCCGGCGTCGGCGGCGTGCCGGGGGGCGCTTCCAGCGTGCCGGGGTCGTCGGGATCGTACGGTTCGAGCTCCGCCGTCGAGGCGGTCGCCGTGTAGTTCGGCTCCGCGTAGGCGACCCCGGGCTTGGCGCGCAGGGCGCGGGCGGTGGCGAGGACCCCGGCGCCGCGCGGCAGGGAGACCGTGCGGCCGCGCCGTTCGCCCTTGAACTTGACCACCAGCTGGCGGGGCGCGAAGCGGTGCGCGGGGCCGATCCCGCTCGCCGCGCCGGCCTGTCCCGCGGGCGCGCCAAGCAGCCCGAGCAGGGCCGCCAGCGCGCCCATCAGCGCATATCTGTTCCACATCCAGTGCATTCCGGTCCCCTTCGAACACGCCACCCCTGCCGAAGTTGTAGGCGGGATACTCCCCGATCGATGCAAGGCGCGGGACAGAGCTTCCCTGAGCGAGATCCGGCCGCTCACGAGCGTGGGATGGAGCTGGCCCTGGCCGCGGCGCGGGGCGCCGAGGAGCACGGCGATGTGCCGATCGGGGCGGCGCTGCTGCGCGACGGCGAGCTGCTCGCGGCGGCCGGCAACGAGCGCGAGCTGCGCGGCGACCCGACCGCCCACGCCGAGATCCTGGCGATCCGCGCCGCCGCTGCGGCCCTCGGCGGTTGGCGCCTCGCCGACACCACCCTCTACATCACCCTCGAGCCCTGCGCGATGTGCGCGGGCGCGATCGTCCTCGCCCGCATCCCCACCGTCGTCTTCGCCGCCCCCGACCCCAAGGCAGGCGCCGCCGGCAGCGTCCTCAACGTCCTCGCCGAGCCCGCCCTGAACCACCGCCCCCGCGTCATCGCCGGCGTCCGCGCCGCCGAGTCCGCCACCCTCCTGCGCGCCTTCTTCGCCGCGCGGCGGTGACCGGGGGGCGAAGGCGAGACCCGCTCCGGGGAATGGGACGGGCTTCCGGGGATTTGAGCCAGCCTGGCAAGGACCGAGGACGCCGCCAGGCGCCCTCAAATCCCCGGCAGCGGAGAGGGTGGGATTCGAACCCACGAGGCGAGTCAACCCCGCCCACACGATTTCCAATCGTGCTCCTTAAGCCACTCGGACACCTCTCCAGGGGGTCCCAGCCTAGCTAGAGCGGACCCTCCGGCGCGGCGTCGATAGGATCCCTGCTTGCGCCTCGAACCCCGCGGAGGGGTGCCGGAGCGGTTGAACGGGGCAGTCTCGAAAACTGTTGGCGTCGCAAGGCGCTCGTGGGTTCGAATCCCACCCCCTCCGCCTCGTTGATGGGCCGAAAACTCCAGGCATAGAGGACTTTTCGGCCCATCGACCTTCGTCAGTCGTCGACCGGGAAGTTGAGCACGGTGTAGCTGGGCGGCGTCATGCCGGGGCCCTGGCAGATCAGCGTGGGACGGGCGCCGGCCAGGTGCTCCGCTCGTCGTGGTCCTGCAGATAGGACCTGCCCGGGCCGCCGGGCTCATCGGTCAGTCGTCGGGATTCCAGCGCCGCCGGGCCTGCTTGCGCTCGCCGGTGCGGCGCTTCTGCTCGAGCCGGCGCCGGCGCGAGGCCGCGGTCGGCCTGGTCGCGCGCCGGTGCCGTGGGACGTGGAGCGCGGCGGCGAGCTTGGCGGCGAGGCGGCTCAGCGCCAGCTCGCGGTTGCGCGACTGCCCGCGTTCGTCCTGGGCGACCGCGGTGACGAGCGGCCCGAACCGCTCCAGCAGCCGCGCCCGCCGCGCCTCGTCGAGCGCCCGCGAGGCCGCCACGTCGAAGACCGCTTCGACCCGCGAGGCGGTGACGTTGGCGTGCTGCCCGCCCGGCCCGGAGGAGCGGCTGGCCCGCAGCTCGATCTCCGCCAGCGGGATCGCCAGCCGCTCGTCGATCCGCAGCTCGTCGGGCACGGTCAGGCCAGCTCGGGGAGGTGGCGCTCGAGGTGGCCGGCGATCGTCCGCCGCACCCAGGCGCGCGTCTCCGCGTCGGCCATCCGATAGCGGCCGAGCAGCATCTTCTGGTCGTCGAGCGGCAGCCCGGCGATCTCCCAGGACACCGCCAGCCGCTCGAACAAGGCCTCCTCGCGGCGCGCCCAGGCGTCCTCCAGCGAGGCGGCGTGGCTCGCCGGCGGCTCGCCGAGCTTGACGATCGTCGCCGGGCTGAGCGTTTCGCGCAGCACCAGCACGTTGCCTTCCGGGTCGGTGTAGGCGACGGTCGGCGCCTTCTCGCGGGCGCGCCGCCCCGGCGGAGACTTCTTCCTGCGCTTGGCCATCGCCCCCGAGTTTGCCAGGCTCTCCGGTATGGACGCGACGGTGACGATCGGGGTGCCGGTCGACTCGGTCGGCCGCTCCGGCGGCACCGAGGCGGCTCCGGCGGCGCTGCGCGAGCTCGGCCTGCCCGCCCGGCTCGGCGCCCGCGACGAGGGCGACCTTGCGGTGCGCATCCGCGGCGAGGCGCGCGACCCGGCGACCGGGATCGTGGCGAGCGCCGACGTGCTCGCGTGCACGGCGAGGATCCGCGCCGCCGTCGCCGCCGCGCTGGCCGCCGAGGAGCGCCCGTTCCTCCTCGGCGGTTGCTGCGCGGAGCTGCCCGGCGCCCTGGCCGGGGCGCGCGACGTGCTCGGGGCGCCGCTCGGGCTCGCCCACGTCGACGGCCACCTCGACCTCTACGACGGCGTGACCTCGACCACCGGCGAGGCCGCCGACATGCCGATATCGGTCGCCCTCGGGATCGGCCCGGCGGCCTGGGTCGAGGCGGCGGGTGGCGCCACGACGATCCCCGAGCGCACCGCCCTGGTCGGCTTCCGCGATCGCGCCGAGTCGATCGCCGACGGCATGCGCCAGCCCGAGGACCTGGTCCGCCCGCCCCTCTTATATGGAGCCGGGGAGCTGCGCGGGCGCGGCGTCGCGGCGGCGGCCACCGAGCTGGCGGCGCGCCTCGCCGCGGCGGGCCCCTTCTGGCTCCACCTCGACGTCGACGTCCTCGACGAAGCGGTCTTCCCGGCGACCGACTACCTCCAGCCGGGCGGCCTCGACTGGGAGGAGCTTGCCGCCGTCCTCGCGCCCCTGGCCGCCTCCGAGCAGCTGGTCGGCGCCTCGCTCGCCTGTTACAACCCGGACAAGGACCCGGGTCTGGAGTGCGGCCGGGAGCTGGTCGCCGCGCTTGGGCGGTGAGCGGTGGGTGGGGGCGGGCGGGGGTTCGCAGCCCGGGCGGCCGTGCGAGGCGGGGGGCCGGGACTCTGTGGCCGTCCGAGTTGGTCCCAGGCGTCCTGGGCTCCTCATGGGGGGTCCGGGCAGGCTGTGACCCCCATGAGGAGCCCAGGACGTGAGGCTCCGCGGGGGAAGACGTCAAGGGTTCGTCACGAAGACGCCGGGGACGTCACACCTCCCGGCCCTGCGGGGCCCCCGGCCCGGACCGAGTTCGCAGTTAGCGACACATGTTGTCGCTAACTGCGAACGCGCCTCCTCGCGTGATCTCGAAGGCATGAGGAAGACGGGAGAAAGCGCGGAGTTCCCGGCGTCTTCGTGACGCGGTCGGAGGCCGGTGACGGATCCCCCCTCGTTCGTTGCCCTCCCGCGACAGTTCAGGGGAGGGCGCTCGGGGCGCGTTACGCGAGGGCGTCGATCTTCGTCGCCAGCTCGAAGTCGGCCGCGGTGAGGCCGCCCTCCGAGTGCGTGGAGATCGTCACGGTCACCGTGCTCCAGGAGATCTCGAGGTCCGGGTGGTGACCCATCTCCTCGGCGGGCGCGACCAGTGAGTCGACAAAGCGCACCGAGCCGACGAAGTCCCCGCGGTCGAAGTCCTTGGCGATCGCCACACCGCGCCGCTCCCAGCCGTCCAGCTCGGCAAGCTTCACCTCGATCTCGTCGTCACCGAGCAACGCCATCACGACCAAGGGTACCCGGGAGCCTGTTGGGGAAGTGTGTCGGGACCCACGCCGCGGTACCCCGCGGAGGCCCCGTCCCTTGCTACGGCGTCAGGATGATCTTCAGGGCCTCGCGGCGGTCGTAGATGCTGTAGGCCTCGACCGCGTCGTCGAGCTTCATGTGGTGGGTGACGAGGGGGGTGGGGTCGAGCTTGCCGGCGTCGAGGAGGGAGAGGACGCGGTCGACGTGGGCGATCACGTTGGCGAGGCCGAGGCGTAGGTCGAGGCCCTTCAGCCAGGCCAGGCCGAGGTTCATCTCGGCGCGCCCTACCTGGACGCCGATGCCGGAGACGGTGCCGGCGTTGCGGGCGAGGCCGATCGCCGCCTCGACCGCCGCCGGCGCGCCGACCGCCTCGATCACGACGTCGGCACCGCGGCCGCCGCTCGCCCCCCGGACCTCGGCCTTCGGGTTGCCCTCGGTGAGGTGGACCGGCGTCGCGCCGAACCGGGCCGCCAGGTCGAGGCGCTGCTCGACCGAGTCGACCGCGAAGACGTGGGACGCGCCGCCCGCCACCGCCGCCTGCACCGCGCAGAGCCCGACCGGGCCGAGCCCCAGCACGCAGACCGTGTCGCCCATCTTCATCTCGGAGTGGGCGACCGCGTGGTAGCCCGTCCCCATCACGTCGCCGGCGAAGAGCGCCGTCTCCGCCGGCATCCCCGCCGGCACCTTGCGCAGGACCATGTCGGCGAACGGCACCAGCGCCTGGTCGGCCTGCGTCCCCGGCAGCGAGCCGAGGGTCGAGCCGTGGCCGAAGGTCCGCCCCCGCTCGCAGCGGTGATAATCCCCGCGCAGGCAGGCGGTGCAGCTGCCACAGGCGACGTGAAAGCACCCCAGCACCCGGTCGCCGACGGCCACCCGCGTCACCCCGTCACCCACCGCGAGCACCTTGCCCACGTACTCGTGCCCGATCACCGTCCCCGGCTCGACCGGCACGCGGCCGTGGTAGATGTGGAGGTCGGAGCCGCAGACCCCGCTCGCCTCGATCGCGATGATCGCCTCGTCGGGATGCTCGAGCCGCGGCTCGTCGCGCTCCTCGATCCGCACCTCGCCCGGCGCCTGGAAGGTCACGGCCCGCATGGGGCCCCAACCTACAGGCGCGGGGAGCGGACCGGCGTCGCGGCCGAGCGCTCCCGCGCCGCTCCCTACGAGGACTGCACCCCCGCCACCTGGAAGCGGTTGCTCGCGCCGTCCGGGCTCGCGGTCTCGGCGATCCGCGCCTCCAGCGCCAGCTCTTTCTCGAAGTCGGCCGCCTCGCTGTGCTGGAAGGAGACGTCCTGGCCCTCGAGCAGCTCGATGAAGACCTCGACGAAGCGCGCGTCGAGCTGGGCACCGGCGACGCGGCGCAGCTCGGCGATCGCGTCCTGGCTCGACATCGGCGTGCGGTAGGAGTCGCGCGCGGTCATCACGTCGTAGGTGTCGGAGACGGAGATGATTCGCGCCAGCTCGGGGATGGCGTCCCCCTGCAGGCCGCGCGGATAGCCTTTGCCGTCGATCCGCTCGTGGTGGGCGAGGATGATGTCGGCGACCGGGCCGTAGCCGTCCAGCGACGACACCACGCGCGCGCCCTGCTGCGGGTGGCGCTTGATCAGCATCCAGTCCTCGTCGGTGAGCGGCACGTTGGCCTTCAGGATCCGGTCGGGGAGGATGAACTTGCCGATGTCGTGCAGCAGCGCCGCGATGTGGACCAGCTCCTCCTCCTGGCGCGAGAACCCGGCCCGCTGGGCGATCGCCCGCGAGTACCGCGCCACCGCCGCCGAGTGCCGCGCCGTCATCTGGTCCCGCAGGTCGAGCGTCCGCAGCAGCGCGCTCAACATCCCGACCTGGAAGCTCGCCAGCTCGTTGGAGCGCTTCTCCAACTCGACCGCCCGCTGCTGGGACACGAGCAAGGCGCCGAGCAGGTACTGGAAGGTGATCAGGACGACGCCGAAGAGGGCGACCGCGGCGATCCCGACCTGGACGTAGAGGAAGGCGACCCCGACCGCCATCAGGGCGGCCATGAGCTCCGAGGGGAGCAGCGGCAGCAGCGCTTTCTGCACCTGCGTGAGGAGCGGGATGCTCTGCAGGTAGCGGAGGACCACCGCGACCACCGAGAAGTTGATCAGCAGGGCGAAGCAGAAGACGCCGAAGATCAGGACGTAGAACCCGACTTCGTGGTCGGTGACCCCGGTCGCGCTCGACATCCCCTGGAAGGCGAGACCGCCGGCCAGGGTGAAGAGCGAGTAGTTGAGCAGGTTCTGGACGAAGGTGTAGACCGGTTCGCGCCAGCGCAGCCAGCCGAAGAAGGCGGTGGCGAAGCCCATCAAGGCGGCGGGCGCGCCGCCGAGGAAGACCATCGCGAGGACCAGCGCCGGGAAGCTGCCGGAGACCTTGAACCGTTCGGTGACCGCCTTCGCGGTCAGGTCGCTGATGATCGCGAAGCCGAGGAGCACTCCGAGCAGCGCGAAGTCCCAGTTGGCGGACGGCGCGGCGACCGCGGCGACCACGACGACGACGGCCAAGGCCACGACGCCGACGTTGCGAGCGACGGCGGTCCGGCGGGCTAGGCGCTGGTCTTCCTCGGGCATGTGAATTGCTGGATCGGGACTGGTCTGGGGGGCGTCTGCTCTTTATCGACCGCCGCGGGCGGCTTAATAAGCCCGAGTTGCAGGATAAAGCCGCGTATCAGGCCCCACAAGCGCCTCTGGCCGGATGACTCTCGAATTGCACCGAGGGTTTCGGACCGGGCGCCCGGTGTCCTGCACAAGTTCTCGCCCGTTTTCGGGCAAAAGAAAGGGCGCCCCGGTCAGGACGCCCTTTCAGAACCTTGAGTTAAACCTACGAGAGACGAAAAGTCATGTTAGATCCCCTTCCGTGGTGGTTGAAGCCCGCAACTCGCGCACGGGAAACAAAGAAAACTTCCAACAGCGACGCGCAAGTTGTACCACAAGCTGTCCGGAACTTGTGCAACTGCAGGAAATCTTGTGCATAAATTAGGTAGACAGAAGGGATGGCTGTGCAGGAATCGCGCTTGAGAGGGCCGTTGCGGCGGCCGCTGTTCCGGCGCCTGCTGGCGACCTACTCGATCAACGAGATGGGCGATTGGATGGGGATCGTCGCCCTGTCGGTGCTCGTCTTCGAACTGACGGACAGCCCCCTGGCGACCGCCGGCCTCTTCCTCGGGACCCGTTTCCTGCCCGCGTTCCTCTCGCCGCTGCTGGTCACCCGGGTGGAGCGGCTGCGGCCGCGGATCGTCCTGCCGGTGATCTATTGCGTCGAGACGGCGGCCTTCGGCGCTCTGGCGGTGCTCGCCTCGCACTTCTCGCTGGCGCTGGTGATCGTCGTCGCCACGATCGACGGCACCATGGCCCTGGCCGGCCGCTCGCTCACCCGCGCCATCGTCGTCGCCCTGCTCGAGCCGACCGGCGAGCTGCGCCAGGGCAACGGGCTGCTGAACATCGCCTTCACCAGCGGCGCCGCGGTCGGCCCGGCCCTGGCCGGGCTCGTCGTCGCCGGGATCGGCGTGCAGGCCGCGCTCTACCTCAACGCCGCCTCCTTCTACATCGTCGCCCTGGTCATCGTCACCGCCGGCGTCCTGCCGCGCGCCGAGCCGGAAGAGGGCGGCACCTGGGACCGGGTCAAGGCCGGGGTCGCCTACCTGCGCCGGCAGGCGCGGCTGCGGCGGCTGCTGATCGCCCAGGGCCTCGCCTTCATCTTCTTCTCCACGGTCGCGCCGCTCGAGGTCATCTACGCCAAGGAGACGCTCGGCGCCTCGGACACCGGCTACGGGATCCTGCTCACCACCTGGGGCGTCGGCATGGTCGCCGGCAGCCTGATCTTCGCCCGGGTCAAGCAGACGTCGCTGATCGTCCTGTTGTTGCTCTCGACCATCACCGTCGGGGTCAGCTACCTAGGAATGGGGATCGCGCCGACCCTGGCCGTCGCCTGCGCATTTTCCGTGCTCGGCGGGATCGGCAACGGGGTGGAGTGGGTGTCGGCGATCAGCGCGGTGCAGGAATTGACCGAGTCGGGCATGCAGGCGCGGATCATGGCCGTCCTGGAATCGGTGGCGTCGGCGATGCCGGGGGTGGGATTCGCTCTGGGAGGCGTTTTGGCGACGGTCGGATCGACCCGGACGACCTTTGCGGTATCGGGTTTCGCGGTCTTCGCGATCGCCTTCCTGCTCGTGCCTCTGGCGCGAAATTGGCACCCATCGGGCAAGGGGAGATCGGACGTCAAGTTTCCGATTGACGAAAGCAACGACGTTGTGCTGGAGTTGCTGCCGGGAGGCATGCCAATGCTTAATTCGGAGGTCGAGCTGTGAAGAAGTTGCCGGTTTTCTTGCTGCTCGCCGCGCTGGCAGCGGTCTTGGCGGTGATCGGGAACCGGTCGACCCCGAACCTGGACACCGGGTTCTCCGACTGGTTCGAGGACTATCAAGGAATAGGTCGACCCGGCTTACACGCCAGTGCCCCCCGAGCCTGAGAAGCAAGGCACCGAGGCGCCGATCCCCAGCGGGACCGGCGCCGCGGACGCGGGCTCGGGCATCGAATCCGGTGGCGCCCGCGTGGTCGACGCGGGCGCGGGCGTCGGCGGCCGGTCCGCCGGCCCCTGGGCGATCGCCTGGCGGCGGCTGCGTCGCAACAAGGTGGCGCTGTTCTCGCTGGCGGTCTTCCTGCTGATCGTCATCTGCTGCCTGCTCGCCCCGGTCTGGGCCAACCACGTCGCCCACACCGGTCCCAACACCACCCACACGCTGGAGAAGCTCCACGTGAACGGGGAAGTCAGGGAAGTCGTCGAACCGAGCGGGAAAGCGATCGGCCCGCAGTGGTTCGAAGCGGGCGGCAGGTTCTTCCTCGGCGCCGACGGTCACCTCGGTCGCGACGAGATGGTCCGCCTCCTCTACGGCGGCCGCTCCTCGCTCTTCATCGGCATCGTCGCCGCGCTCATCACCACGCTGCTGGCGGTGACGCTGGGCCTGCTCTCCGGCTACTACCGCGGCTTCACCGACACCGTCATCTCGCGGGCCATGGACGTGATCTGGGCCTTCCCGGTGGTGCTCCTGGGCATCGCGCTGGGCATCGTCCTGGCGGTCGGCGGACTCGAAGTGGGTCCGATCCACCTCAAATCGAGCTCCCTCTGGATCCCGACCCTGATCATCGGCGTGGTCTACACGCCCTACATGGCGAGGCCGTTGCGCGGCGAGGTGCTCGCCCTGCGCGAGAAAGAGTTCATCGAGGCGGCCGTCGCCCAGGGCGCCAGCGACCGCCGGATCATGTTCCTCGAGCTGCTGCCGAACCTGCTCTCGACGATCATCGTCTTCTTCACCCTGAACATCGCCAACAACATGCTGCTCGAGTCGGTGCTGTCCTACCTCGGCGCCGGCGTGCAGCCGCCCAGCTCCTCCTGGGGAACGATGATCGCGGAAGGGTTCAGCGCGCTCTACAGCCAACCGATCCTGACGATCATTCCAGGCACCGCGATCCTCCTCACCGTGCTCTCCGTGAACGTCTTCGGGGACGGGCTGCGCGACGCGCTCGACCCGAAATCCAAGGTCCGCTTCGAGGCTCGCGCGGGCACCGCCGCCGAGATGGACACCCCGATCTGATGTTGCGCTTCGCCGTCCGCCGGGTGTGCGGGGCGATCGCCGTGTTGTTCGCGATCTCGGTCCTCGTCTTCCTGATCTTCAACGTGGTCCCGGCGACCAACCCGGCGGCGCGGATCGCGGGCAAGAACGCCACCCCGCAGCTGATCGAAAACGTGGAAAAGGAATGGGGCTTCGACAAGTCCCTGCCGGAGCAGTACTGGACGCAGATGAAGCTGATCTTCACCGGCCAGGCGACCTCCTACTCGCTCGCCCACATCAACATCGACCAGCGGATCGTCGAAGGCATCCCGGTGACCGCGTCCTTATGCATCGGCGCGGCGATCATCTGGTTGTCTTTCGGGATCCTGCTCGGCTACATATCCGCGATCAGGGCCGGCGGCCTCGTCGACCGGTTCGTCACCGTGATCGCGCTGATCGGGATCTCGATGCCGGTCTTCTGGCTCGCCTCGATCTTTCTCTACTACCTCACCTACAAGGTCGAACTCTTCCCCGCGAGCGGGTACGAGCCGCTGTCGAATCCGGGCAAGTGGGCGAGCCACCTGATCCTCCCCTGGGTCAGCCTCGCCGTCCTCTTCGCCGGCTTCTACAGCCGGGTGCTGCGCTCCAGCATGCTCGACGTGATGAACGAGGACTACGTGCGCACCGCGCGGGCCAAGGGCCTCAGCAACCGCCGGGTGATGGTGCGCCACGTGCTGCGCAACTCGCTGATCCCGATCGTGACCCTGTTCGGGCTCGACTTCGGCGTGCTGATCGGCGGCGGCGCGATCGTCACCGAGTCCCTGTTCAGCCTCGAAGGGGTCGGTTACTTCACCGCCGAAGCGCTGAACCAGCAGGACATCCCGTCGATCATGGCGGTGACCATCTTCGGCGCCTTCTTCATCGTCCTCTTCAATACCGTCGTCGACATCGCCTACGCCTACCTCGACCCGCGGATCCGACTGGGTACCTCGACCGCGTGAGCGCCACTGCCGAAACCGCACCCGCTCCGACGGGCGCCGGCGGCGGGCCGCTCCTCGCGGTCGCCGGCCTCCGCGTCGGCTTCGTCACCGAAGACGGTCGCGTGCAGGCGGTCGACGGGGTCGACTTCGAGCTCGAACCGGGCGAGGTGCTGGCGATCGTCGGCGAGTCCGGCTCCGGCAAGAGCGTCACCGCGCAGACGATCATCGGCCTCACCCGCTCGCCCAACTCCCACATCGAGGGCTCGGTGCGGTTGCGCGGGGAGGAGCTGACGACGCAGACCGAAGCGCAGCTGCAGAAGGTCCGCGGCTCGCAGATCGCGATGATCTTCCAGGACCCGATGACCTCGCTGAACCCGGTCTACTCGGTCGGCAAGCAGATCGTCGAGGCGATCCGCGCCCACCGCTCCTCGGTGAGCAGGTCGAGCGCCCACGCGCGGGCGATCGAGCTGCTGGGCGCGGTCGGCATCCCGGACCCGGAGCGGCGCGTCGACGACTATCCGCACGAATTCTCGGGCGGCATGCGGCAGCGGGCGATGATCGCGATGGGCCTGGCGCTGGAGCCGAGCGTGCTGATCGCCGACGAGCCGACCACCGCCCTCGACGTCACGATCCAGGCACAGATCCTTCACCTGATCCAGGACCTCAACCGCAGCCGCGGCCTGGCCACGATCCTGATCACGCACGACCTCGGGGTCGTCGCCGAAGTGGCCGACCGGGTGCTGGTGATGTACGGCGGCAAGGTGGTCGAGCAGGGGTCGCTCGACGACATCTTCTACGACCCGCAGCACCCCTATACCTGGGGGCTGCTCGGCTCGCTGACCCGGCTCGACCAGCCGCGCCCGCACCGGTTGCCGCAGATCAGCGGGGCGCCGCCGTCGCTGCTGAGCCTGTCGCGGGGGTGCGCCTTCCGGCCGCGCTGTCCGCATGAGTTCGCCAAGTGCAAGGAGGTGCCGGGGCTCGAGGCGCGCCTCGCCGAGGACCCGGGCCACCGCGATCGCTGCCGGCTGGCCGCCGAGCAGAAGCGCAAGCTGCGCGAGATCGAGGGCCGGATCGGGCTGGAGGAGCCGGCGTGAGCGAGATCGGCACCACCAGCAGCGACGGCGGCCCGCTGCTCGAGGTCACCGACCTGGTCAAGCACTTCCCGATCAAGAGCGGGCTGCTGGTCGACCGCGAAGTCGACCAGGTGCGCGCCGTCGACGGGATCAGCTTCTACGTCAACAAAGGCGAAACGCTGGGGCTGGTGGGGGAGTCGGGGTCCGGCAAGTCGACCGCCTGCCGGGCGGTGCTGCAGCTGCTGACGCCGACCTCCGGCTCGGTCAAGTTCGAGGGGCGGGAGATCGCCGGGATGAGCCGGCGCCACCTGCGGCCGCTGCGGCGCGAGATGCAGATGATCTTCCAGGACCCCTACGCGTCGCTCAACCCGCGCAAGCGGATCGGCCAGATCGTCGGCGACCAGCTGAAGATCCAGAAGGTGGCGAGCGGCAAGGAGCTGCGCACGCGGGTCGAAGGGCTGCTCGACCGGGTCGGCCTCTCGCCCGAGCACTACAACCGCTTCCCGCACGAATTCTCCGGCGGCCAGCGGCAACGGATCGGGATCGCGCGGGCGCTGGCGCTGGGGCCGAAGCTGGTCTTCTGCGACGAGCCGGTCTCCGCCCTCGACGTCTCGATCCAGGCACAGATCGTCAACCTGCTCGACGACCTCCAGGACGAAATGGGCCTCACTTACGTCTTCGTCGCCCACGACATCGGCGTCGTCCGTCACATCTCCGACCGGATCGCGGTGATGAACCACGGCAAGATCGTCGAGACCGGTGACGCCGACCAGGTCTGCGAGCACCCGCGCGACGACTACACGAAGAAACTGCTCGCCGCGGTGCCGATCGCCGACCCGCGCGAGAGCCGCGCCCGCCGCGAACGCACCGTCGCCGGGTAGCCTGGCGGGGTGGCCCTGCCGCTCTCGCCGCCGATCAAGCCGCAGCTGGCGCTGACGCGCAAAGCGCTGCCGGTCGGCGAGGAGTGGGCGTACGAGCCGAAGCTCGACGGCTTCCGGGCGATCGTCTTCGTCGATGGCGGGGAGGCCTACGTGCAGTCGCGCGCGGGGAAACCGCTGGCGCGGTACTTCCCGGAGCTGAGCTGGGCGCCGGGGCGCTGGGTGCTGGACGGCGAGCTGGTGATCCGCGGGGCGGCGGGGGAGGTCGAATTCGACCTGCTGCAGCAACGGATCCACCCGGCGGAGAGCCGGATCAAGCTGCTGAGCGAGGAGATCCCGGCGACCTTCATCGGCTTCGACCTGCTGGCGGAGGGGGACGAGGCGCTGCTCGACGCACCGCTGCGGGAGCGCCGCGAGCGGCTCGAGCGGATCGCCGCCACGGCGGGCCTCGAGCTCACCCCGCTGACGCCCGACGAGGCGCAGGCCGACCGCTGGCTGGCGTCGATCGAGGGCGTGATGGCGAAGCAGCTCGACGCGCCCTACATCCCCGGCAAGCGCAAGGGGATGGCGAAGGTGAAGCGCGAGCGGACGATCGATTGCGTGGTGATGGGCTGGCGGCCGGGCAAAGAGGAGGGCACGGTCGGCTCCCTCATCCTCGGTCTCTACGACGGCGACGAGCTGCGCACGGTCGGCCACATCTCCGGCTTCAGCGCCGCGGCGAAACGCAGCATGCGCACGATGCTGGCGCCCCTCGAGACGGGCGAGAGCGGCAGCGCCGAGCCGAGCCGCTGGACCGGCGGCCGCGAGCTCGAGTGGGTCGGCCTCCGCCCCGAGCTGGTGATCGAGGTCGGCTACGACCACGCCGCCGCGGGCCGCATCCGCCACGGCGCCCGCTTCCACCGCTTCCGCGACGACAAAGCCCCGCGGGACTGCAAGTTCGAGCAGCTGGACGAAGGGCGGTAGGGACGCGAAGGGCGGTAGGGACGGGGGACGGTCAGCGGGGAAGGGACGGCGGGGGCGACCCTTCCCTCACAACAGCGGGACGTTCGTCCAGGGTCGCCCCCGCCGTCCCTTCCGGGCGTCTCCTGGCGACCCGGGCGGGCCGTGGCCAGGGGGCCGCTCCGTGGGGAGGGGTGGAGGGTGCGTGAGGCCGCAGGGTCACGGGGGAGGGACGGGAGCGTCACGGGGGAGGGACGGATCCCTCACCGAAGCGTGACCCCGTGACGAAGACGCCGGGAACGTCACGCT